>ENA-OZAB01000294-OZAB01000294.1-human-gut-metagenome-genome-assembly--contig:-NODE-294-length-31903-cov-6.279107_pt1 | contig 31903 bp, 27 predicted proteins | sample MGYA00243297_ERZ653491 | MGnify/ENA primary metagenome ERZ653491 (study PRJEB26926, sample SAMN06165154) | human gut metagenome | biome: ENVO:00009003; feature: ENVO:2100002; material: ENVO:00002003... | reverse complement strand
ATGCCTAGTCTCGTGGGCTCGGAGATGTGTATAAGAGACAGGGCGAGACCCTTGCCATCGTGGGCGAGTCCGGCTCGGGCAAGTCCGTATTCACCAAGAACTTTGTGGGTATGCTGGATGCCAACGGTAAGATCACCGGCGGCTCCATCATGTTTGAAGGCCGCGATATGACCAAGTTCACCGAGAAGGATTGGCTGGGTGTCCGCGGCAAGAAGATCGCCATGGTCATGCAGGACCCTATGACCAGCCTGAACCCGCTGAAGAAGATCGGCAAGCAGATCCAGGAGAGCATTGAGCATCACCAGGGCCTGAAGGGCGAGGAAGCCAAAAAGGCTGCCATCGAGATGCTGGGCAAGGTGGGTATCCCCGACCCTGAGCGTCGGTACGAGCAGTACCCCCACGAGTTCTCCGGCGGTATGCGTCAGCGTGTCGTCATTGCCATTGCAGCGGCCTGCCGCCCGCAGATCCTGATCTGCGACGAGCCCACCACTGCACTGGATGTGACCATTCAGGCACAGATCCTGCAGCTGATCCGCGACCTGCAGAAGGAGCTGGGCATGTCCGTTATCTACATCACCCATGACCTGGGTGTTGTGGCAAACGTGGCAGACCGTGTGGCCGTGATGTACGCCGGCCAGATCGTGGAATACGGCACCGTGGAGGAAATCTTCTACGACGCATGGCACCCCTACACCTGGGCTCTGCTGCAGGCTCTGCCGCAGCTGGGCACCAAGGGTGAGGCCCTGCCCAGCGTGGACGGTACTCCCCCGAACCTGTTCAACGAGATCAAGGGTGACGCATTTGCGCCCCGCAACAAGCATGCGCTGGCAATCGACTTTGTGCAAGAGCCTCCGTTCTTCCAGGTGTCCGAGACCCACGCCGCAAAGACCTGGTATCTGGACCCGCGCGCTCCCAAGATCGAGCGGCCGCACTCCATCCAGAACCTGCGTGAGAAAATGGGAAAGATGGGAGGCGCCAACTTAAATGGCTGAACGCGAAAAGCTGATTGAGCTGAAAGACCTTCAGATCACCTTTGGCTCCGGTAAGAAGAAATTTGTTGCTGTCGATCATGTCAACTTTGACATCTATAAGGGCGAGACCTTCTCGCTGGTCGGCGAGTCCGGCTCCGGCAAGACCACCATTGGCCGTGCCATCTGCCGCATCAACCCGACCTCCGGCGGCGACATCTTCTTCAAGGGCCAGAAGATCAACGGCAAGATCTCCAAGGAACTGGACAGAGAGGTCATCCGTAAGATCCAGATGATCTTCCAGGACCCCATGGCTTCGCTGAACGAGCGCGCCAAGGTGGAGTATATCATTGCCGAGGGCCTGCTGAACCATCATCTCTACAAGGATCAGGAAGACCTGCATGAAAAGGTGATGAACGCCCTGCATGAGGTCGGCCTGCTGCCGGAGTTTGCCTCCCGCTTCCCCCACGAGTTCTCGGGCGGCCAGCGCCAGCGCATCGGCATTGCCCGTGCACTGGTCATGGAGCCGGAGTTCATCGTGGCCGATGAGCCCATCTCTGCACTGGATGTCTCCATCCGTGCACAGGTGCTGAACCTGCTGAACGAGATGAAGAAGAGCCGCGGCCTGACCTACCTGTTCATTGCACATGACCTGTCGGTGGTCCGGTTCATCTCGGATCGTATTGCCGTTATCAGCAAGGGCCGCATCGTGGAGCTGGCTGAGGCGGAGGAGCTGTTCCTCCATCCGCTGCATCCCTACACCAAAGCCCTGCTGAGCGCGGTTCCCATCCCTGACCCCAGCCTCGAAAAGCACAAGAAGCTGCTGGTCTATGACCCCTCGATCCACGATTACAGTGTGGATAAGCCGGTCTGGGAAGAGATTGCAAACGGCCACTTCGTGTATGGCAACCAGCGTGAGCTGGAAGGCTACCGCAAGGAGTATGAAAGCCAGCTGTAAGCTGAACCGCTTTCCTGTATTTTAACACAATGACCCCGCCGCGCTGGGAGCTTTCCCGCGCGGCGGGGTTTTGTGCTGTCAGGGAAAAAAAGAACCGGACGCTTCAAAAACGTCCGGTTCTGCTTTTTGCTATGGGTTCACTCGATCAGGCCTGCGTGGCTGCATCGAATGCGGCAGCAAACGCATCGTACTGTTCGGTGGTGTAGGCCTCCTCGCTGGTCTCCCAGTTCACAGCCTTGTAGTTGCAGGGACCATACATTGCGTTGATCTTGCTGTACTCGTTGACGTGAGTCAGGCACCAGGTGATATCGTAGACGGTGGGGAAGATCAGGTTCTCGTCCAGGAAGTAAGCCTCGGCCTTGGCAAATGCAGCGTAGCGTGCATCGGTGTCGTCAACGATGGCACGGCCCTCGTTCACCAGATCGGTGAACTTCTCGTAGGCGGCAACCAGATCCTTCTGGTAGCTGGCGGGGCCATTGTTCACAATGCCTGCGATGTTGGTCATGTTGCAGCTGTAGTAAGCGTTGTCGTCGTGAACGATGATCTGGGTCAGGAAGTTGATGGGATCGCCGAAGTCAGCGCCCCAGCCCATGTGGACGAAGCTCTGCAGCTTGGGCGCTACGACTTCCTTCATGGTGGAGGACACGAAGGTGTTGATATCCAGCACGATGAAGTCATCGCCGAAGCTGTCGGTGAAGCACTGCTTCAGCACGGTTGCGCTGTCCAGAGCGGAGGTGGAGCCAGCCAGAATATAGTAGGAGCAGTGAACAGGGAAGGTGACACCAATGGCGCTCAGCTCTTCCATGGCCTGCTTCTTCAGCTCGGTGATGTCGCCGTTGTTGGCGCGCAGGCGCTTCATGGTCTTGCCATCGTAAGCCTCGCCGTCCAGACCCATCTCCTTGGCCACCAGGTTGGTGTAGTCGGTGCCGTCAGAGGTGTAGCACAGGCCCTTCATGGTGAAGAAGTCGTTCTCACACTTCAGGGGATTGATGGGGTTGTAACGGGCGAAGAACTTGTTCAGCACCATGCCTTTGGAGAAGCACTGACGGAAGGCCTTGTTGGCAATGGCCTTGTTCCAGTTCTCATCGGGGGTGCCATCGGTGTTCTTCTTGTCGTAGTTGAAGATGAAGCAGTAGCTGAACTTCTTGGCACGCTTCTCGCACAGCTGCTGATTGTACTCGTTGGAAGGATCGGACTGAATGGTGGTGATGTTGCTCTCGCCCAGGTCCACCTCGTCCAGCTCGCGGCTCTGATACAGCTGCAGACTGATGGAACCGTCGCTGATCATGGTGACAGTGAAGCGCTCAAAGCGGCTGACGTTGGCAGCATCGTAGTAGTTGGGGTTGGGGATGTAGCTCTTGGTGTTGCCCTGGATGTACTCCTCCACCACATAGGGTCCGTTGTACCACATGGTGGTGTTGTCGCAGCTCCGGAAGCCATCGACACCCAGCTCCTCGATCAGAGCAGGAGCCACGGGGTAGAAGCTGTTGTAGGCGGCAACGGTATCAAAGTAGGGGCAGGCGCTGGGGCAGGTGAACACCAGAGTGTAATCATCCGGAGCCTCAATGCCCACACCGGCAGCCAGCATGTCCTCGTAGGTCATGTCAGCGGCAGCGTCACCGGCTTCCTTGGTCAGCTCGTAGTACTCGTAAGCACCCACAATGGTATCGTTGGGCATGGAGGTGTTGTTGGCCTCGTTCTTGATGGCATTCATCACCCATTCAAAACCAACCAGGAAGTCCTTGCTGGTCAGGTGAGCTTTCACCTCACCGTTGCAATCCACCCAGTCCACGTCGTCCCGCAGGTGGAAGGTCCAGACAGTGGCATCCTCATTGTGCTCCCAGCTGGAAGCGATGGCGGGCACCACCTTGCCGTAGCAGTCAAAGCTCAGCAGGCCGTCCCACAGGTTGGTGACCACATTGGCATCCTCAGCCTTCTGGGTGTACAGCATGTTCCAGCTTTCCAGCTCACGGTTGCCGCTCTCAAAGGAGATGAACTCCTTCAGGGGGGTAGCGCCGGTGGAGTTGGGGGCAGCAGCGCCGCTGGCGGCAGCACCATTGCCGGTGTTGTTGGACTTTTCGCCGCAGGCTGCCAGCAGGCTGGCGGCACCCACAGCACCTGCACCCTTCAGGAAGGTGCGGCGATCAAAATTGAAGCTCATTGGATGATCCTCCCAGATCTTGCGCGGACAGAGCCGCGCGTTTTTCCTTTTCCTAAACGCAGTGAGGCTGTCTGCCTTTCCAAAAAGTGCACAGGAAAGACAAAAGTCAAACCACTGTATATTTTAGCACTTTACTGGAAAGAAGTCAATCCGCCACAGCATAGAATTGGAAACAAAACGGTGACAAACACTTTCATGGGAAAAGAATGTGGAAAAATTACTATAAAATGGAAAGAACTGTATATCCGTGAAGAACAGGCGAAAGAGAGAAACTGTTCACGCTGTGCGCACAAAACAGCTATCTTTTTTCACAAAAACATGATACAATAAAGTGTATCTGTATCAATAAGGAGCGCACCATGAAGAAACTGACCTCGATGTACAAACGCTACATGTTCCACCCCATTTTATATAAGACCGTGACCCGCACCTCCATTGTGGCCGTGCTGATGCTGCTGTGGCAGCGCTATGTCAGCGATGGCACGTTTACCATCTGGGAGGCCCCGGGCTTTCTGTGCGGCGTGGTGCTGCTCATCTGGGCCTGGGTGGACTACCTGCGGCTGGATGGCGTGACCATCCACCATCTGCTGGAGGAATTCAAGGGGATGGGCAAGCGGCAGAAAAAGATCCACTCCACCCGCTCCATCATCGACTATGCGGATGAGAAGATCGTCTCCTTTGAGGAGCTGGAACCCGAGGAGCGCACCTATTGCAGCCTGCTCTCCAATCTGGTGCTGGGCCTGCCGCTGGTCGCTGCTGCGCTGATCGCCAGCGCACTGTAAGGGGGCCGCGGCATGGAACAAGAGCACAAGCAGCTGGTCATCGGCATTCTGGCCCATGTGGACAGCGGCAAGACCACCCTTTCCGAAGCCCTGCTCTACGGCACCGGCACCATCCGCAAGCTGGGCCGGGTGGACCATAAGGATGCCTTTCTGGACACCGACGCGCTGGAAAAGGCGCGCGGCATTACCATTTTCTCCAAGCAGGCCCTCTTCACGGCGGGCAATACCGATTTTACCCTGCTGGACACCCCGGGCCATGTGGATTTTTCCACGGAGACCGAGCGGACACTGCAGGTGCTGGATTATGCGGTGCTGGTCATCAGCGGCACCGACGGCGTGCAGAGCCATACCGAGACGCTCTGGCGGTTGCTGCGGCGGTACCGCATCCCCACCTTTGTGTTCGTGAACAAGATGGACCTGCCCGGCCCGGGCAGGGAAGCGCTTCTGACCCAGCTGAACCGTCGGCTGGGGGATGGCTTTGTGGATTTTGGGGCAGAGCAGGCCGACCGGGACGAGGCGCTGGCTCTCTGCGATGAGCGGCTGATGGAGACGATGCTGGACCGGGGAATCCTGACCGATACCGACCTCATCCCCGCCATTGCCCGGCGGCATGTGTTTCCTTGCTGGTTTGGCTCAGCCCTGAAGCTGCAGGGTGTGGATGCGCTGGTGGAGGGCCTGGACCGCTATACCCGCCCGGCCCCCGCGCTGGAAGCCTTCGGGGCCAAGGTGTTCAAGGTGAGCCAGGATGAGCAGGGGAACCGCCTGACCTGGCTGCGGGTGACCGGCGGTGTGCTCAAGGTGAAAGCCCAGCTCACTGGAGAGGTCGACGGGGAGCCATGGGCCGAAAAGGCTAACCAGCTGCGGCTCTACTCCGGCGCAAAGTTTACGCTGGCAGAGTGCATCGGCCCAGGCCAGGTGTGCGCCGTCACCGGCCTGACCAAAGCCCGCCCCGGCGAGGGTCTGGGGGCGGAACGGGACAGCGACCTGCCGGTGCTGGAGCCGGTGCTGAGCTATCAGGTGCTGCTGCCCGAGGGCGCGGATGTGCACGCCGCGCTGGGAAAGCTCCATCGGCTGGAAGAGGAGGAGCCCCAGCTCCATGTGGTCTGGAACGAGACCCTGGGCGAGATCCATGTCCAGCTGATGGGCGAGATCCAGCTGGAGGTGCTGAAAAGCCTGCTGGCCGAGCGGTACGGGCTGGAGGTCAGCTTCGGCCCCGGCGGCATTCTGTATAAGGAGACCATCACCGAAGCCATGGAGGGTGTGGGCCACTACGAGCCTCTGCGCCACTATGCGGAAGTCCACCTCAAGCTGGAGCCGCTGCCTCGGGGCAGCGGGATGCAGTTTGCCGCCGACTGCCGGGAAGAGGTGCTGGACAAGAACTGGCAGCGGCTGGTGCTGACTCACCTTGAGGAAAAGCAGCATCTGGGCGTGCTCATCGGGGCACCCCTGACCGATGTGAAGATCACCCTCATTGCGGGCCGCGCCCACCTCAAGCACACCGAGGGCGGCGACTTCCGGCAGGCGACCTACCGCGCCGTCCGGCAGGGCCTGATGATGGCAGACCAGATCCACAAGACCCAGCTGCTGGAGCCGTGGTATGCCTTCCGGCTGGAGCTGCCCTCTGACAACGTGGGCCGCGCCATGAACGATATCCAGAACATGGGCGGCAGCTTTGACCCGCCCGAGACCGGAGCCGACGGGGATACCACCCTGCTCACCGGCACGGCACCGGCCTCTACCATGCGCAGCTACCCCATGGAGGTGGTGGGCTACACCCGGGGCAGGGGACACCTGACCCTGACGCTGGACGGCTATCGTCCCTGCCACAATGCAGCAGAGGTCATCGAGGCTGCGGGCTATGAGCCGGAACACGACCTCGACAACCCGGCGGATTCGGTGTTCTGCGCCCACGGGGCCGGATTTGTGGTGCCTTGGGAGCAGGTGCGCAGCCACATGCATGTAGACAGCGGCTGGGGTAAGACTGCAAAGACCGAGGAAGCGGTGCAGGCCCGTCCCCGCCGGATGGCCGTCTACCGTGCTACTTTGGAAGAGGATGCTGAGCTGCTGAAGATCTTTGAACAGACCTATGGGCCCATCAAGCGGGACCCGCTGGCGGCATTCCGCCCCACCCAGAAGCGGGAACGCCCCGATTTCAACGCCGAGCAGTGGGAGATCCAGCCCGAATACCTGCTGGTGGACGGCTACAACATCATCTTTGCATGGGACGAGCTGAACGCACTCTCCAAAGAGAGCCTGGAAGCAGCCCGCCACAGGCTGATGGACATCCTCTGCAACTATCAGGGCTTTAAGAAGTGCGTGCTCATCCTTGTGTTTGATGCCTACCGTGTGCCGGGCAGCCCCGGCAGCATAGAGCAGTACCACAATATCCATGTGGTCTACACCCGGGAAGCCGAGACCGCCGATATGTTCATCGAGCGTGTCACCCATGAGATCGGCAAGGGCCGCCGCGTCCGCGTGGCCACCTCCGATGGCATGGAACAGGTCATCATCCTGGGCCATGGTGCCCTCCGTGTCTCTGCCCGCATGTTCCATGAAGAGGTGCAGGAAGCAGAGAAGGAGATCCGGAGGTATTTGCAGGGAACGGATTAAACCTCTCCGTCATCCCTGCGGGATGCCACCGTCCGGGTTGCGGCTCCCAGCGTCCGCTTCGTGCAAAATTTTGCACTTGCGTCCCGCTGGCCGCTGCCCCAACAACTCCTCCCTGTTTCCGCCACTGGCGGTGGTCGTCGTTGCTGCCCTAATAGGGGAGGCCTTGGCAAAGAGGGTGAGCTTTACGAAATGCCAAGGGCCCCCCTATTAGCGGGGGCTGTCACGCAAAGCGTGACTGGGGGGTTAAACCACAGTAGGAAAGGAGAGGCCTATGTTCGAAACAACTTCTGATTTTGTTTGGCAGAAGATCCAGCCCCGCCCCCGGGATGCGCATAAGGGGACCTTTGGCTCCGTGCTGGCGGTGGCGGGCAGTGCGTCCTACCGGGGCGCGGCGGCGCTGGCCGTGGAAGGTGCCCTGCGCACAGGGGCCGGTATCGTTACGCTGGCAAGTGTGGAGCCGGTGCTGGCGGCGGTGGCCGCCCGCCTGCCGGAGTGCTGCCTCTGCCCCTGCGAAGCGGGGGCCGAGGGCGGCATCTCGCCCCAGAATATCGACCGCATCCGGCGGCAGAAGGCCTCTGTTCTGCTGGCGGGCCCCGGGCTGGGCTATACGGCCCAGAGCGCAGCCCGTGCCGCCGAGACCCGGGCACTGGTAAAAATGCTCCTGCCCGGCTTTTCCGGCAGTGCAGTGCTGGATGCGGATGGCCTGAACGCCGCCGCTGACCTGCTCCAAACGGAAAAAATGCTTCACCCTCAAGGAGAACTGATTTTAACGCCCCACCCCGGCGAGATGGCCCGGCTGACCGGACACTCTGCGGCAGAGATCAACGCGGACCGGGAAGGCACGGCGCTGCGCTATGCGAAAGCGTGGAATGCTGTGGTGGTGCTGAAGGGGGCGCATACCGTCATTGCAGGGCCGGATGGCCGCTGCGGGGTCAATCCCACCGGCAACCCGGGGCTTTCCCGGGGCGGCAGCGGGGATGTGCTGGCGGGCATGACCAGCGCCCTGCTGGCCTGCGGTCTGCCTGCCTTTGAGGCCGCTGCCTGTGCCGTTTATCTCCATGGTGCAGCTGCCGACCGTGCTGCCGCCCTGCACGGGGAAACCGGGATGCTCCCGCATGATCTGCTGGATGCGCTGGGGACCCTGTTTGCCGAAAACGGGCGCTGAGCAAGGGGACGATCCCATCAAAAAAAGAAACGCTTCCTTTCCTCTGGATTTGTGTTATACTGGAGCTATCCAAAACACAACGATCTGCCGGAAAGGAAGCGTTTCTTTTATGGTTCCTGCACTGGAAAAAATCATTGCCGAGAGCGACCGCATCGTCTTTTTTGGCGGCGCGGGGGTCTCCACCGAAAGCGGCATCCCTGATTTCCGCAGCGTGGACGGCCTGTACCACCAGAAGTACGATTACCCGCCCGAGACCATCCTGAGCCACACCTTCTGGGAGGAGAACCCCGAGGAGTTCTACCGGTTCTACCGGGATAAGCTCATTGTGAAGGGGGCAAAGCCCAACGCTGCCCACCTACGGCTGGCAAAGCTGGAGCGGGAGGGCAAGCTGAAGGCCATCGTCACCCAGAACATCGACGGCCTGCATCAGGCGGCGGGCTCCAAGACCGTTTACGAGCTCCACGGCAGCACCCTGCGCAACTACTGCGTGAAGTGCGGCGCGTTCTACGATGTGGACTTCATTACCAACAGTACCGGCGTGCCCCGCTGCCCTAAGTGCGGCGGTATCGTCAAGCCGGATGTCGTTCTGTACGAGGAAGGGCTGGACGAGGAAGTGCTCTCCGGGGCCGTGTCTGCCATCCGCAAGGCGGATACCCTCATCATCGGCGGCACCAGTCTGGTGGTCTACCCGGCGGCGGGGCTCATCCGGTACTTCCGTGGCCGCCACCTGGTGGTCATCAACATGCAGCCCACCGGGGCCGATGCGCAGGCCGACCTGTGCATTGCCAAGCCAATCGGTCAGGTGCTGAGCGAGGACGTTTTGTTGGAGGACTGAGATGAAAGCTGTCATTCTGGAAAGCTATGTCATGGAGGAAGGCGACCTCGACTGGTCGGGGGTAAAGGCGCTGGTGCCCGATACCACCAGCTATGTCCGCACGGCCTACGAGGAAATCGCCCCCCGCATTGGAGATGCGGACATCGTTCTGCTGAACAAGTGCCGCATGGATGAGAAGATCTTACAGCAGTGCCCGAACCTGAAATGGGTGGGCATCATCGCCACGGGCACCGACAACCTGGATCTGGAAGCCTGCCGCCGCCACGGCGTTGCAGTGGCCAATGTGCCGGGCTATTCTACCTACAGCGTGGCCCAGATGACCTTCAGCCTGCTGCTGGCCATCTGCCAGTGCGCGGAGCGCTACAACCGTGCCGTCAAGCAGGGATGCTGGCAGCTGGATATTCCGGAGAGCATCGGCCTGCTGCCTCAGATGGAGCTCTATGGCAAGACCTATGGCGTTTACGGCTATGGCAGCATCGGGCGGCAGTCGGCCCGCATTGCCAGAGCCTTTGGCATGGAGGTGCTGGTCTGCACCCGCACCGTCCGGCCCGAATACGCCGCCGACGGTGTGGAGTTTGTGGATTATGATACCCTGCTGAGGCGGTGCGATATCCTCAGCCTGCACTGCCCGGCCACGCCCCAGACCCGGGGCCTTGTCAACGCGGAGGCGCTGGCGAAGATGAAGCCCGGGGCCATTCTGCTCAACACGGCCCGGGGCGCGCTGGTGGATGAGGAGGCCGTGGCAGCGGCCCTCCACAGCGGTCAGCTGGGCTTTTACGGGGCCGATGCCTTTGTCACCGAGCCTCTGCCTCAGGAAAGCCCCCTGCGGGCAGAACCCCACGCTATCCTCACACCGCACATTGCGTGGACGACCCGGGAGGCTTTGCAGAACCTGATGGACATTACCACCCGGAACCTGCGCACCTGGCTGGAAGGAAACGGCGAGCACATCGTCAACAGATAAAAAGGAGAGATGAATCATGCAGGCAACCATTCACAACGAATTCCTGACCCTGACCGTGGATACCCATGGTGCCGAAGCAGTCAGCCTGAAAAATGCCGCCGGGCAGGAGATGCTCTGGCAGGCCGACCCGGCTGTCTGGAAGCGCCACGCTCCCATCCTTTTCCCCTGGACGGGCAAGCTGACCGGCGGGGCCTTTACCCATAAGGGCAAGACCTACCCCGGCGGGCAGCACGGCTTTGCCCGGGACGTGGAGCACACCCTGCTCTGCGCCGAGGGTGACACCATCCGGCTGGAGCTGCACTCGGATGAAAAGAGCAAGGCAGAGCGCTTCCCGTTTGATTTTGTTCTGACCAGCACCTTCCGGCTGGAGGGCAGGACGGTGCACCACACCCTGACCGTCACCAACCCCGCCGATGCCGCCGAGGAGCTGCAGTTCGGCATCGGCTACCACCCGGCGTTCCGCATTCCCTTTGATGACAAGCACACCACCACCGATTACGAGTTCCGCTTCGACCAGCCGGAGAGCCCGATGATCCTGGACGCTTACCCCAACGGTCTGCTGACCGGCAAGTGCGGTTACCGGTGGAAGAACGAGCAGAGCATCCCCCTGACAGACGATCTGTTTGAGAACGACAGCTTCTGCATGGCCGGTCTGTGCAGCCGCACGCTGGGCATCTACGAAAAGGACACCGGCAAGGGGATCGTCTGCAATGTGGAGGGCTACCCCTATACCCTCATCTGGTCGGCTCCGGCAAAGCCTGTGCGCTTTGTCTGCATTGAGCCGTGGCACTCCCTGCCCGGTGCCCAGACCGATACCCAGGAGTGGAGCCAGCGCGCCGCTGCCGCCTGCCTTGCCCCCGGCCAGACCTGGGAGACCACCCTCAGCACAACGTTTGAGCGCTGAAGCAAAGTTTGGCAAAGAAATGCAGGAACCCCTTGACAGAGGGGACTGCATTCTGATTTAATTAGAATCGATAAAAGGGAGTAAAGGGCATCCCGCAGGGCCTGCGGGGTGCTGCATGGCAGCGTCATCACGGCAGAAATGCCCGATGTCATGTGTTGGCTTGAGACTTTTGTCACAGACAGAGTGCTGTGGCAGGGGTCTCTTTTTTCTTGCCCGGCACCGGAACACAAGGAGGAAAAATAAATATGGATCTTCTGAACACATTCGCCAGTCTCTTTTCCAATTTTGGGAATCTGACCTGGCAGATGGTGGTGATGTGGGGCATCGGTGCACTGCTCATCTACCTTGCCATCGCCAAAAAGATGGAGCCGAGCCTGCTGCTGCCCATGGGCTTTGGTGCCATTCTGGTCAACCTGCCCCTCTCAGGTGCCATCACGCAGGGGGATACGGTGGGCCCCATCTCTGCATTGTTTGAAGCAGGCATGTCCAACGAGCTGTTCCCGCTGCTGCTCTTCATCGGCATCGGTGCCATGATCGATTTTGGCCCGCTGCTGGAAAAGCCGTGGCTGATGCTCTTTGGCGCGGCGGCCCAGTTCGGCATCTTTTTCACCCTGTTTCTGGCGGGCTTCTTCTTTGACCTGAAGGATGCTGCCTCCATCGCTGTCATCGGTGCGGCAGACGGCCCCACCGCCATTTTTGTGGCCAACACGCTCAACTCCCAGTACCTCGGTGCCATCATGGTGGCAGCCTACAGCTACATGGCGCTGGTGCCCATCGTGCAGCCGCCCGTGATCCGGCTGCTGACCACGCAGAAGGAGCGCCGCATCCGGATGTCCTATGAAAAGGGCAGTGTTTCCCAGCTGACCAAGATCCTGTTCCCCATCGTGGTCACGATCATTGCAGGCATGGTGGCTCCGGCCAGTGTGGCGCTGGTGGGCTTTTTGATGTTCGGCAACCTGCTGCGGGAGTGCGGGGTGCTGAATGTGCTGAGCGAGACCGCCCAGAATGTGCTGGCAAACCTTATCACCATCGTGCTGGGCCTGACCGTTGCCGGGCAGATGACCGCCGATAAGTTCGTGCGGCCCGACACCCTGCTCATCCTTGCACTGGGTCTGGTGGCCTTTGTCTTTGATACGGCAGGCGGCGTGCTGTTTGCAAAGCTGCTGAACCTTTTCCGGCCGGAGGGCAAAAAGCTGAATCCCATGATCGGCGCGGCCGGCATCTCGGCCTTCCCCATGAGCGGCCGTGTGGTCAACAAGATGGGCCTGGAAGAGGACAACCAGAATTTCCTGCTGATGTATTCCATCAGCGTCAACGTTTCGGGACAGATCGCGTCCGTCATTGCAGGCGGCCTGATCCTGACCCTGATGGCTTAACGGAGGTGATCGCATGCTTCATCTTACTTCGTGGATGACCACGCTGCCGATGATGCTGATCGGGATGGTCGGCATCATCCTTGTCATCGGCATCATTGTTCTGGCAGTGATGCTGCTCAACCGGCTGACGGGCCGGAAATAAAAGAAAAAGGCGATGCAGCTGTTCAAAACTGCATCGCCTTTTTGCTTGTGTAAGATTACAGAGTCTGGATGGCGGCCTTGATGCGCTGGGCGGCGACCTTGGTCTTTTCGGCATCGCCGAAGGCGGTCAGGCGGAAGTAGCCCTCGCCGCACTCGCCGAAGCCGACACCCGGGGTGCCGACCACGCCGCAGTTCTCCAGCAGCCAGTCGAAGAACTCCCAGCTCTTCATGCCGCCGGGGCAGCGCAGCCAGATGTAGGGGCTGTTCTTGCCGCCGCAGTACCACACGCCGCACTCGTCCAGCGCGTCGGCAATGACTTTGGCGTTCTGGCGGTAGTAATCGAGGTTGGCCTGGATCTCAGCCATGCCGCTCTCGGTGAACACGGCGGCAGCAGCGCGCTGAACGACGTAGGGCACGCCATTGAACTTGGTGGTCTGGCGGCGCAGCCACAGCTTGTTCAGGTTCATGCCCTCGCGCTCCAGCTCGTGGGGCACGATGGTGTAGCCGCAGCGGGTGCCGGTGAAGCCTGCGATCTTGGAGAAGGAGCAGATCTCAATGGCGCACTCGCGGGCACCCTCTACCTCAAAGATGCTGCGTGCCAGAGCGGGATCGGTGATGAAGCACTCGTAGGCGGCATCGTACAGGATAACGGCGTTGTTCTTTTTGGCGTAGTCCACCCAGGCCTTGAGCTGCTCGCGGGTGTAGGCGGCACCGGTGGGGTTGTTGGGGCTGCAGATGTAGATGATGTCAGCCTTCACGCTGTCATCGGGCATCCCCAGGAAGCCGTTCTCCTGGCTGGTGCGGCCGTAAATGATCTTGCGGCCGTCGGTCACGTTGTCGTCCACATAGGTGGGGTAAACGGGGTCCGGGACCAGAACGGTGTTGTCTACATCAAACAGGCCCAGCACATTGGCCAGGTCGCTCTTGGCACCGTCGGAGATAAAGATCTCGTCCTCAGCCAGCTGAGTGCCGCGGCCTGCGTAGTAGCCCTGAATGGCCTGCTTCAGGAACGGATAGCCCTGTTCAGGGCCGTAGCCGTGGAAGCCCTCCTTGGTGCCCATCTCAGCGGCGGCATCCTGCATGGCGGTGACCACGCACTTTGCCAGAGGCTGGGTCACATCGCCGATGCCCAGGCGGATGATCTCCTTTTCGGGGTGTGCTTCCTGATAGGCGGCCACCTTGTGGGCAATGTCCACGAACAGGTAGCTTGCCTTCAGCTCGCCGTAATGGTGATTCATTTTCATAAGTTGTTCCCTCACTTTATAAGATTGCCCGCCCTCTCAGGCCGCTTCGCGTCCAGCTCTCCCAAAGGGAGAGCCGATGCAGCGTCTACGCCAGCAGAAGCTGACCGTTGAGCCGCAATTGCCTCTCCCTTTGGGAGAGGTGGCATTGCAAAACAATGACGGAGAGGGCGAGGATGTTAAACTTCCGCAACTCCCTCGTACACCGTGACAGCGCTGCCGGTCATCAGCAGCTGCCTGCCGGGCAGTACCCGGATGACCAGCTCACCGCCGCGCAGCTGCACATGGATATCCTGCCCGGCGGGGCAGATGCCCAGCTCAGTCAGAGCCGCCACGGTGGCGCAGGTGCCGGTGCCGCAGGCCCAGGTCTCGCCGCTGCCGCGTTCCCACACCCGCATCTTCAGGTGGGCGGCATCCACTACCTGAACAAATTCGGTGTTAATGCGCTCCGGGAAGTTGGCGTGATGCTCGAACGACGGGCCGATGGCTTCCAGCTTCAGGCTGTCCACATCCTCCACCACGGTCACGCAGTGGGGATTGCCCACGCTGATGCAGGTCACCTTCCACACTTTTCCCTCTACGGTGAGCGGCTGATCCACCAGCGGGCCTTCGCCCATGTGGATGGCAGGCAGGTCGGCCGGCAGGGTGCTGTAAGCGCCCATCTCCACCTGCCACAGCTGTGCGCCCTGCCGGCTGATGCGCTTGACACCGCTGTTGGTGTCGATGGTCAGGACAGGCTTTTCCACCCCGTGGGTGTAGAGCCACTCGGCCACACAGCGCACGCCGTTGCCGCACATCTGGGCCTCGCTGCCGTCTGCATTGAAGATGCGCATCCGGCCATCGGCCCCGGGGGTCACAGGGGCGCAGATGCAGATGATGCCGTCCGCACCCACGGAAAAATGCCGGGCTGAGAGCCGCTGTGCAAGCGCGGCAATGTCTGCGGGCACACCGGATGCACGGCAGTCCAGATAGATGTAATCATTGGCACAGCCCTGCATCTTGGTAAATGACAATTTCATGGAGCATTCTCCTTTACAGGCGGGACCTCTGCGGCCATGCTGATGCAGCATGGCTGAGAGGTTTGGTTCGTCACATATAATCATAAGAATCAAACGGGCTTCTGTCAAGCAAAAAAGAGGGCTTTGTGCAATTTTCATCGGTTTTTTCTGCCCGTAAAGGGCCGGAATGCAAAACAGGGCTTGACAAGATACGGCCCATGGGATATAAAAAGAGAGAGTGCTTTTGCACGCCGGAGAGGGCGTGCAGGCAGAGAAGAAAGAATCATTGACAAAAGGAGACCGCGACGATGGATACTTTTGAAAAGATCCGTGCACTGCTGGCAGAGCAGCTGGATATTGACCCTGCTAAGATCACGATGGAGAGCGACATTATGAGTGATTTCGAGGCCGACAGCCTGGATATCGTGGACATGGTGATGACGCTGGAGGATGAGTTTGGCATTGAGGTGCCGGACGATGCCATCGAGAATCTGCGCACCGTGGGCGACGTGGTGGAATTTGTGGACAGCCACAAAGGCTGATAACAGTTTTGCAAAAAGGCCCCGCACCCGCAGCGCTGCACACGGCGGCACTGCAGCGGGGCTTTTAATATGAGCTCGTGCGGAACGGCTGGAACACAGGCGTTTGGCGCACGGCTTAGGAGGATATAACAAAATGGCAAAAGACAACAAGAAGCTTGTGCAGGCGATCACCAGCCAGGAAGAAAACTTTGCACAGTGGTACACCGACATCTGCGTCAAGGCAGAGCTGGTGGAGTACTCCAGTGTCAAGGGCTTCATCATCCTGCGCCCCTATGGTCAGGCCATCTGGGAGCTGATCCAGAAGGACATGGATGCCCGGTTCAAGGCAACCGGCCACGAGAACGTGGCCATGCCCGTGCTGATCCCCGAGAGCCTGCTGCAGAAGGAAGGCGAGCTGGTCAATGGCTTCGCGCCGGAGGTGGCGTGGGTCACGATGGGAGGCTCCGACAAGCTGGAGGAGCGCCTGGCTGTGCGTCCCACCAGCGAGACCATGTTCTGCGACCACTGGTCCCGCGTGCTGCACAGCTACCGTGAGCTGCCCATGAAGTACAACCAGTGGTGCAGCGTGGTGCGCTGGGAAAAGACCACCCGTCCCTTCCTGCGCAGCCGTGAGTTCTGGTGGCAGGAAGGCCACACCATCCACGAGACTGCCGCCGAGGCCGAGGCTGAGACCCAGCAGCAGCTGAACTGCTACGCGGATGTCTGCGAGCAGGATCTGGCCATCCCTGTTGTCAAGGGCCGCAAGACCGATAAGGAGAAGTTTGCCGGTGCCGAGGCTACCTATACCATCGAAGCCATGATGAAGGACGGCAAGGCCCTGCAGAGCGGCACCAGCCATTACTTCGGCGATAAGTTCAGCAAGGCTTACGACGTGACCTTTACCGGCCGCGACAACCAGCTGCATCACCCGTTCCAGACCAGCTGGGGCGTTTCCACCCGTCTGGTGGGTGCCATCATTATGACCCACGGCGATGACGACGGCCTGATCCTGCCCCCGGCAGTGGCCCCCATCCAGGTCGTGGTCGTGCCCATCGCCGCCCACAAGCCCGGCGTTTCCGAGAAGGCCGCCGAGCTGGCTGAGAAGATCAGCAAGTATGCCCGCGTCAAGCTGGACGACAGCGACAACGCCCCCGGCTGGAAGTTCTCCCAGTGGGAGATGAAGGGTGTGCCCCTGCGCCTGGAGATCGGCCCCAAGGATCTGGAAAAGAACCAGTGCGTGCTGGTCCGCCGCGATACCCGTGAAAAGATCTTCGTGAGCCTGGATGAGCTGGAGACCGCGATCCCGGCCCAGCTGGAGGCCCTGCGCAAGGACCTGTACGAGCGTGCCCTCGCCAACCGCGAGAAGCGCACCTGGGCAGCCACCACCATGGAGGAAGTCAAGGAGCTGGCCAAGGCCAACACCGGCTACATCAAGACCATGTGGTGCGGCGACCTGGCCTGCGAGATGAAGATGAAGGAAGAGGCTGGCCTGTCCAGCCGCTGCATGCCCTTCGAGCAGGAGCATATCAGCGATGTCTGCCCCTGCTGCGGCAAGCCCGCCAGCAGGATGGTCTACTGGGGCGTGGCCTACTAAGCCGCTCCACAGTCAGAGCCTGATCAGATGAAAAAAGCAGCTTTTCCGTCCAAACGGGAGAGCTGCTTTTTTGTGTCTGCCTATTGACAACTGCGTATCTACTGTATATACTGTAAATATACAGATGCAACGGAGGCGGCAGACATGAATCTCTTCATCGATAACAAGAGCGGTGCACCCATCTACGAGCAGCTTTACACCCAGATCAAGAATCAGATTTTGAGCGGGGAACTGCAGCCGGAGGAAGCGATGCCGTCCATCCGGGGGCTGGCGCGGGATCTGCGCATCAGCGTGATCACCACAAAGCGGGCCTACGATGAGCTGGAACAGGAGGGTTTTTTGTATGCGGTGCCCGCCAAGGGCTTTTTCGTGGCGGCGAAAAACACCGAGCTGCTCCGGGAAGAGAACCTGAAAAAAATCGAAGCACACCTGACGGAAGCCGTCCGGCTGGCGGCACCCTGCGGGCTGACCAAACAGGAACTGACCGAAATGTTGGAATTGCTGTGGGAGGAATGAACCATGAACGCATTAGAACTGCACGGCCTTGAAAAGCACTACCCGGATTTTACGCTGGGGCCCATTGATCTGGAACTGCCCGGCGGTACAGTCTGCGGGCTGATCGGTGAGAACGGCGCGGGCAAGAGCACCACCATTAAGCTGATCCTGGACATGATCGACGGGGACGCTGGCACTGTGAAGCTGTTCGGGCAGGAGGGGATCACCCCGCTGGCCAAAGCCGATATCGGCGTGGTGCTGGGCGGCGAGGGCATCCCCACCTGCCTGACCGCGCCGCAGGTGGGAAAGGTGATGGCGGGCATCTATCCGAACTGGGATGCCGCAGCTTACGCGGATTATTGTAAGCGCTTTGAACTGCCGGAGAAAAAGCGCTACGCCGATTACTCCACCGGCATGAAGATGAAGCAGTGCCTTGCCGTGGCACTTTCCCACCACCCGAAGCTGCTGCTGCTGGACGAAGCCACCAGCGGCCTGGACCCGGTGGTGCGGGATGAGCTCATCGATCTGCTGCTGGACTTTGTGCGGGATGAGAACCATGCAATTTTGATTTCGTCCCACATCGTCAGCGATTTGGAAAAGCTCTGCGATACCATTGCCTTTCTGCACAAGGGGAAGCTCCTGCTCTGCGAAGATAAGGACACCCTGCGGGAAGAATACGCCCTCTGGCACGGCACTGCCGGGCAATTGGAGGAGCTGGATAAAAACGCCATCGTCAGCCGTCGGGTGACAGCCTACGGGGCCGAGGCGCTGGTGAAGAGGGAACTTGTCCCGGCGGGCAGCACCCTGACACCGGTGAGCATCGAAGAACTGTTCGTTTTGATGGTGAAAGGGGAGAATGTGCGATGAAAGGTCTGCTGTTGAAGGATTGGTATCAGGTCAAAACAAATATGCGGATGATGTACCTCACGGTGCTGGCCGTGCTGGCAATCTGGACCCTGAGCACTTCCGGGGATTCGAGCTTTGCGGTGAATTATTCAGCTGTTTTTCTGGGGATCATGCCCGCCTACCTGCTTTCCTACGACCACGCCAGCGGGTGGACGGAGTACAGCTTTGCCCTGCCGCTGAGCAAGGAACTTCAGGTGGCAGAAAAATATCTTGTGGGTCTGCTTTGCACGGCGGTCTCTGCGGCGCTGAATGGAATTTTCTGCGGCATCCTGTTCTGGATGGGAAAACCGCTTCCTGCGATGCCGATCAGCCTTTTGCTGGGGGCGGGCGCAGCTTCCATCCTGCTGATAAACGGGATCATGCTGCCGCTGTACTACCGTTTTGGTGCAGAAAAGGCGCGGATGCTCTACATGCTGATGTTTGCCGGAATGGGCGCTGCCCTGGGCGGCGGGATGGTCCTGATGGATGCCGTGCCGGAACCGGGCGCGGCCATTGCCATCGTCGGTGTGCTGGCAGCGGTGCTGGTGCTGTATGCACTTTCCTGGAGGCTGTCAGTGCAGTGGTATGGGAAGTATAAGAAATGATCTTTGTGCAATATAGCAATAATCCGGTAAAAAAACTGTAAAAGGGGTTGAAAAATCCGGCCCGGCGTAGTATGATAACGGGGCTGAAAGAAAAATCTTACACCAAGGAGGAGTTTGTTTCCATGTCCAGTGACCATACGGATCACCCCAAACAACGCTTCTCCTGCGATGCGGGCCGTGCAAACGTGTTAGCCGCATCCTGAACTGCATGCCCTTTGTACACCGCAGGAGTTGTAACCAGACCGATGCGGTGTATTTTTTATGCCCGGAAACGGGAAACGGAGGGACCAAACCATGCAGAAGAAAAATTATGTGCAGGAAATTCTGGAGATCATCCACAGCGGTCTGCCCCAGGCAGAGCTGGCTGAAAAGCTGTCCGATTACCATGAAAATGACCTGGCTGATGCCCTGACGGCCCTGACACCGGAGGAGCGCCAGAAGGTGTACACCGCACTGGGCGTGGATACGGTGGCAGAGATCTTCTCCTATCTGGACGATGCAGAGCCTTACCTGAAGGAGCTGGACCCCGAGCGGGCCGCCCGGGTCATCTCTCACATGGATTCGGACGATGCCGTGGATGCTCTGGACGATCTGGAAGAGGACGATAAGGCAAAGATCGTTCGCCAGCTGGATCAGGATTCCGCCGATGATGTGAAGCTGCTGCTCTCCTATCACGAGGACGAGATCGGCAGCTGCATGACCACCAACTACATCTGCATCCGCAGGGATATGACCATCCGGCAGGCCATGAGTGAGCTGGTGAAGCAGGCAGGCGAGAATGATAACATCTCCACCCTGTATGTAGTGGATGAGAACGAGCACTTTTATGGTGCCATTGACCTGAAAGACCTCATCGTGGCCCGTGCGGAGGAGCGCCTGGAAAAGCTGATTGCACGCTCCTACCCCTACGTCACCGACCACGAGAAGATCAGCGACTGCATCGACCGCATCGTGGACTACGCCGAGCGCTCGCTCCCTGTCCTGAACGACAGCGGGAAGCTGCTGGGCATCATCACCTCGGCGGATGTGGTCGAACTGGTGGACGACGAGATGGGCGATGATTACGCAAAACTCGGCGGCTTGACCAGTGAAGAGGATCTGAACGAGGGTGTGTTCCAGAGTGTGAAAAAGCGCCTGCCCTGGCTGATTGCCCTGCTGTTCCTCGGGATGCTGGTGTCCTCGGTGGTGGGTGCGTTTGAATCGGTGGTGGCGGTGCTGCCCATCGTCATCTGCTTCCAGTCCATGGTGCTGGATATGGCCGGCAATGTGGGCACCCAGTCGCTGGCTGTGACCATCCGTGTGCTGGTGGACGAGAACCTGACCACTGCCAAAAAACTCCAGCTGCTCTGGAAGGAAATGCGGGTGGGCCTGACCAACGGTGCACTGCTGGCCGTGCTGGCGCTGGGCTTCCTGGGCTGCTACATCCACTTCTTCAAGGCCTACGCCTGGGGTGAAGCCTTCCTGCTCTCGGGCTGTGTGGGCGTATCTCTGGTCGTGGCCATGGTGATCTCCAGCCTGGTGGGCACGGTCATCCCCATGCTGTTCCATAAGATCCACATCGACCCCGCCGTGGCTTCCGGCCCGCTCATCACCACCATCAATGATCTGGTGGCGGTGGTGGTCTACTACGGCCTGGCCGCCGTGGTGCTGATCGATATGTTCCATCTGGGCTGAAATAGAGAAAGGCTGCTGCCGACAACTCCCTCAGTCACGGCTTCGCCGCGCCAGCTCCCTCTTGGAGGGAGCCTTGACGTAATGGCAATCTGTGAAAGCCTCCCTCATTGAGGGAGGTGGCATCGCGTGAGCGATGACGGAAGGAGTTTGGCAACAGCCTCTTTTTACTTATTCTGTATCCAATACCGCTGTGTCAGCGTTCCATCGGAGGAATCGAACTGCTCATCCTCCAGCACGCCGCCGTTGGCGCGGATAGTCTTTGCTGAGGCAACGTTGTAATGGTCGCAGCAGATGCGCACCTTTTCGATGCCTCGTTCTTTTGCCTTTTCCAGCGTCAGGCGAAGCATCTGGGTGGCGTAGCCGTTCTGCCGCTCCGAGGGGCGGACGCTGTACCCGATGTGCCCGCTGTAGGTCAGCAGGTAATCGTTGAGCCGGTGGCGCAGGTTGGTCATGCCAACCAGATGCTCATGCTCGTCCAGAGCCAGATACTCCGTGGCGGGCACGAGACCGGCGGGGGTTGTGGCCGGGTCTTTCAGCTTGCGGAGTTGGGCCAGCCAGGCATCGAAGTCGGCATATTTGTCCAGAGCCGAGGTGCCGTCCATCCGGGAGCCGATGGCCAAAAATTCTTCCCGGTAGGCCATTACCTGTTCCCGGTCGCCCTCATCCGGCTCCCGCAGGTGGATCTTCTGGGGTGAGGTGTGCCGGGTCGCCGTGCGGAAATCCGGAGCCTTCATCAGGCCGTGGCAGTTGCAGTAGAAGTAAAGCACACCCGCGCCCCGCAGGGAGAAGCGGGCAGAGGCATCCCCCTCGGGGTAGAGCTTGACCAGCTGCAGCTTATCGCCGGTGAGGTAGGCCAGAAACGAGATGTAATGGTTTTTCTCCATGGGGTGGTGCAGGGTGACGAAGAGCTCGTCCTCCACCCGCTCCACGGTCAGCTGATGATGCTCGTCGACATCCTCGGCTTCGGCGATGTCCAGCGCAGGCAGGGCGATGCCGCAGCAGCTCACCACGGCCTGTCCGGTGGCGTGGAGCACATTGCCGCAGAGAGGGCAGACGTAGAGCTTGCTCCGCAGCAGGTTGGCTGCCCGGTTCCGGTTGATGATGGGTTCTCCCTGCATCAGCTCCAGCACACTGACCCCCAGAGCCGCAGCCAGAGGCTCCAGCAGGGAGATATCGGGCAGACCCTTGGCGGTCTCCCACTTGGAAATGGTCTTGGCGCTGACAGAGAGCATTCCGGCAAGCTCTGCCTGGGTCAGGCCTTTGGCTTCCCGCAGCTGCCGGATGGTGCTGCCGGTGACGTATGTGTTCATGTGTTGTCCTCCTGAAGTAACCCCCAGTCATTGCGGTGGGGTTGTTGTTACAAAGTATAACCCAACAAAAAACTCCACGCAACCTACGCTGCGTGGAGTTCGTGCTTTCAGGAATTATTCGGCCTCGGTCTCGTCTTCCTCGTCCGGGTCCAGCTCTATGGTGAACACGGCTTTTTTCAGCTTGCCGCAGCCCTGGGCCTTCAAGCCGGATTTGTACGGCTCCCCGGCCAGATAGAGGGCAAAGCGGCCTTCGCAGAGCATTCCGGCAATGCTGGTGCCGGCGGTGCCCACGGTGGTATCAGCGGCTTCGTCAGCGGGCCGGGTGGGGCCGAACTCGCCCAGGGACACTTCAAACAGCTCGCTGCCCTCGAGGTCGGTCTCAAGGGTCAGGTGGTTGTCATGCCGGACAAAGGGGGCCTTGTCGCTGGCCTGCGGGGTCACGGTGCTCACCGTGACCACAGCCTTGTCACCATCGATGCGGGTGCGCCCTGCGGGCAGGTTGTTGATATCCCGCGCCATGATGAACTCGATGACGCTGTCCAGACTGCTGCACAGGCCCAGATAGTTGGGGAGATTGTTCAGGGTATCGTAGATCATGGATCAGTCCTCTTTCGGGTCGGTCAGAAGCTCCTTGATGCTGGGTACAACGCCGCCCAGATTTTGCAGCTCCGACGGGATGATGATCTTGGTGGCCTTGCCGTTGGCGACCTTGGCCAGTGCTTCCAGGCTGCGCAGAGCCAGCACCTTGTCGTTGGGCATGGCCTCGTTCAACAGGCGGATGGCATCGGCGTTGGCCTTCTGCACCGCGAGAATGGCCTGCGCCTCGCCCTCAGCTTCGAGAATGCGCTGCTGCTTGACGGCATCGGCGCGGAGGATGGCGGCTTCTTTTTCGCCCTCGGCAGCAGTGATGGCGGCCTGCTTCTCACCGTCGGCCTTCAGGATGACGGCGCGCTTTTCGCGCTCTGCCTTCATCTGCTTCTCCATGGCTTCCTGGATCTCGCGCGGCGGGATGATGTTCTTGACCTCCACGCGGTTGACCTTGATGCCCCACTTGTCGGTGGCTTCATCGAGGATGGCCGTGATCTTGCCGTTGATGACATCACGGCTGGTCAGGGTGTGATCCAGCTCCATCTCACCGATGATGTTGCGCAGGGTGGTGGCGGAAAGGCTCTCGATGGCTGCGATGGGCTGGTTGACACCGTAGGTGTAGAGCTTGGCATCCATGACCTGGAAGAACACCACGGTGTCGATCTGCATGGTGACATTATCGCGGGTGATCACAGGCTGGGGAGGGAAGTCCGCAACCTGCTCCTTCAGGCTGACCTTTTTGGCGATCCGCTCAATGAACGGGATCTTGACATGCAGGCCGGCCGACCAGGTGTCGGAGTAGCTGCCCAGACGCTCCACAACGTACACCATGGACTGAGGCACGATGACGATGTTGGTGACGACGATGAGCAGGATGACAAAGATGAGCGCGAGGATCACGAACAGCATGATAGGCATAGAGACGCTCCTTTTTTTCAGTGGTTGATGGATTCGGTCAGGATGGGTTCCACGATGAGCAGGGTGCTGTGGATCTCGGTGACCCGGCAGGCCTGCCCGGGGGTCAGGGTATCGCCGGGGGTGGCGCAGCGGGCGCTCCAGTCCACGCCATCCAGACGCACCCGGCCCGTCTGCTGGGCAGAAACGGGGGTCAACACCCGGGCTTCCCGGCCAAGGGCGCGGTCACCGTTGGTGGGGGTGGGCTGCTTGTGCAGCCGTTTGGCCAGCGGCTTGAATGCCAGCAGGCAGACCGCGCTGACCGCAATGAACACCACCGCCTGCACCCGGAACGAGTGGGTGAACAGGCAGCAGAGCAGGGCTGCCGCGCTGCCTGCCGCAAACCAGACGGATACCATGCTGAAGGTCATGCCCTCCAGCGCCAGGAAACCGACGGCGGCAAGGAGCCAGAAAATGGGGTCAATGGACATCGAACATCCCTCCTTCTTCGTTTATTATATAACAAAGGCGTGGAAATGACAATATGTTGTTATTTAAGGGCGAGTGCTGCTTTGTTCAACCTCTCAGTCGCAGGCTTCGCCGCGACAGCTCCCCTAGTAGGGGAGCCCTTGGCAAAAGATTTGTTTTTTCATGTTTTCGCCTGCGGCTCCAAAACCAACTGCTGCCGCAAGGAAAAACGTTGCGTCAGCAGGGCTAAATGTAGCGAAGCGCTCGCGCTCGAAAACGCGACGATCTGCCAAGGCCTCCCCTACTAGGGGAGGTGGCATCAAGCGTCAGCGAAGATGACGGAGAGGTTTAATCCGTCTCCTTATACATAATCATAGTAGCTGTGGTCCGGGTTATGCCCCACCTCTTCCACCACGATGGTGAAGCCCATGGGATTCACCTCAGTGCTCTTGCCGCTGGCAAGGGTCTCCACGATGATATGCTCGGTGCGGTTGACGATGATCTCCGCGGTCTCCACCTTGCCCACCCGCTGGTAGTGCAGGATACCGTCCTCGGCACGCAGGACCCGCAGCTGGCCGGTGCGGAAGGCCTCGCAGGTGTGGCGGAGCTGTGCCAGCTGTGCCAGCACGGGGCGCAGGCGCTGTTCGTGGGCATCCCACCGGAAGAAAGCCCGGTTGAAGGGGTCCCGGTAGCCCTGCATGGCGATCTCGTCGCCGTAGTACAGGCAGGGCACGCCCGGCAGGGTGTAGATGATGGCGTAGGCCATCCGCAGGCGGAGCAGGCCCTCCTCGTAGGCATCGCCGGTCACGCAGCGGCCGCTCTGCCACGCGCGGCCCCGGCCATTGGCGGGCTCGTCAGCGATCACGGTCAGGGCACGCTCGGTGTCGTGGGTGGAGAGGAAGTTCAGGGCGGTATCCATGGCCGGGGCAGGGTAGTGTTCGCAGATGGTCAGGATCTCCGTCATGGCCTGCTCGGCGGGCTTGCCCTTGACGAAATCCAGCACGGCGTTCTTGAAGGGGTAGTTCATCACGCTGTCCAGGCCCTTGCCCAGCAGATAGGTGCGGCGCTTATTGAAGCCGAACTTGGTGGTGGCATCCTCCCACACCTCGCCCAGCAGGAACTTTTCGGGGCTGACCCGCTTGACGGCGGCGCGCACCTTCTCAATGAATTCGTCGGGCAGCTCATCGGCTACATCCAGCCGGAAGCCTGCCGCGCCACGCCGCAGCCAGGTGTCGATGACACCGCCCGGGCCGGTGATGAACTCCACATAGGAGGGGGTCTCCTCGTCGACCTCGGGCAGGGTCTCAAAGCCCCACCAGCTGCGGTAGCCGTCCTTGTACTGGGGGCCGAAATCGTACCAGCAGCGGTAAGGGGAGTTGGGGTCCCGGTACGCGCCGTCCTCGCCATAGCGGCCCTCGCGGTTGAAATAGCGGCTGTCGGAGCCGGTGTGGCTGAACACGCCGTCCAGCACGATGCCGATGCCGTACTTCTGGGCGGCGGTGCACAGTGCCTCAAAATCCTCGTTGGTGCCCAGCAGGGGGTCCACATTCAGGTAGTCGGCGGTGTTGTAGCGGTGGTTGGAGTGGGCCTCAAAGATGGGGTTGAGGTAGATGAAATCCACCCCCATCTCGTGCAGGTAGGGGAGCTTTTGCTGGATGCCCTTGAGGTCACCGCCGAAATAATCCTCATTCAGGTGGCCGCCCACCTCGTTGGGCTGCCAGAAGGGCTCGGCGTGCTTGTCGGCCTGATAGATGCGGTCGGCAAAGGGCATGGGCTTGTTCTCCACCCCTTCGCAGAAGCGGTCCGGGAAGATCTGATAGAACACCTTACCCTTGATGCTTTCAGGGGTCTCAAAGTCCTGCTCATAGACCGTGATCTGCCAGCTTTCGCCATCCTGCCAGCTGATCACACCGCAGTTGTCGGGGCCGCGCACGATGCGGCGGAAATCGGTGTAGAGGTCGAAGTAGTAGAAGTAGAGACCCGGGTCATTCAGAGGCACTTCCACAGAAAAGTGGTTCTGCCTGGGGGTCTGGCCATCGAAGTTCATCCGGTAGTAGACGGGAACATCGAACTTACCCTCTTTTTTCAGGACAAGGTGCGGGTCTACATAGCCCAGCTCTTCGGGGATGCAGAGCGACAGCCGGACAGTCTGCCCGGCGCGCACCGCACCAAAGGGCTGCTTGAAATAGGGGTCAAAACTGTTGAACAGACAAGACAAGTGGGGTCGTTCCTTTCTCAAAAAAAGCCCCGGTTCCGTAATGGCTCCGGGGCAGAGATATATTTGTGCTAAACCCTTCCGTCAATGCTTCGCATTGCCACCTTCCCTAGTAGGGGAGGCCTTGGCAGAACGGTGAAGTCTGTGCGTAAAGGAAAAGCTGTAAAACTTCCCGTAACGCCAGAGGCCCCACTACTAGGGGGGCTGTCACCGTAGGTGACTGGGGGGTTAACTTTTCCAATTACTTCACAGCAGAAGCGTGCCAGATATCGCGGGCGTAATCCAGCACAGAACGGTCTGCGCTGAAGATGCCGCTGTTGGCGGTGTTCTTCAGGCTCATCTGTGCCCACTTCTCGCGGTCAGCATACAGGCGCTGCAGATCGGCCTGAGCACGGCGGTAATCCTTGAAGTCGGCCATGACCATATAAGGATCGCTGGTGCGCAGGTTCTCGGTGACCTCGTGGAAGTCCTCGCCGTTCCAGCCGCGCTCCAGGAAGTTCAGAGCGGCATTTGCCACGTCATCGCCCATGATGAAGGCGCTGGGGTGGTAGCCCACCTGCTTGAGGTTGTTGACCTCGGGGGTCAGCATACCGAAGATCAGCTCGTTCTCCTTGCCGGCGGCATCAGCGATCTCAACATTTGCGCCGTCCAGCGTACCCAGCGTGATGGCACCGTTCAGCATGAACTTCATGTTGCCGGTACCGGAAGCCTCGGTGCCTGCCAGAGAGATCTGCTCAGAGACCTCGGCGGCGGGCATCAGGTGCTCGCTCAGGGAGACGCAGTACTCTTCCAGATAGACCACGCGCAGCTTGTCGCGCACGGCGGGATCATTGTTGATCAGGTCGCCCAGCTTGCAGATCATCCGGATCATCTGCTTGGCCATGTAGTAGCCGGGGGCAGCCTTTGCGCCGAAGATATAGGTCTTGGGGATGAAGTCAGCGTTGGGGTTCTCCTTCAGGTACAGGTACTGAGCGGCAATGTTCAGGGCGTTCAGGTGCTGACGCTTGTACTCGTGCATCCGCTTGACCTGGCAGTCGAAGATGGAGTTGGGGTCGATGACCTGGCCGGTGCTCTTCTCCAGATAGGCGGCAAAGTTCTTCTTATTGTTCAGCTTGATCTCGTTGATGCGCTTCAGCACGGTCTTGTCGTCCGCATACTTGTTCAGCTTGGAGAGGTTGGAAGCGTCGTGCTTGTACTCCTCGCCGATGGTCTCGTCCAGCAGTTTGCACAGCTCAGGGTTGGAGGCCAGCAGCCAGCGGCGGTAAGCGATGCCGTTGGTCACGTTCTTGAAAGCCTGGGGCTTGAACAGGTAGTAATCGTGGAACACGCTCTCCTTGATGATCTCGCTGTGCAGCTTGGACACGCCGTTGATGCTGTTGGCGGTGTAGGCGCAGATGTTTGCCATGCGGACCTGGTTGTCGCCGATCAGGGCCATGTAGTTGATCTTGCCCTCGTCGCCGGGGAATGCCTTCTCCAGTTCCTCGCGGGCACGGCGGTTCATCTCGACCACGATCTGGTAGATGCGGGGCAGGGTCATCTTGAAGATGTCCACATTCCACTTCTCCAGAGCCTCGGCCATAACGGTGTGGTTGGTGTAGGCAAAGACCTTCTGGCAGATCTCAAAGGCCTTATCCCAGTCAAAGCCGCACTCATCCAGCAGGATGCGCATCATCTCGGGGATGGCCAGCGTGGGATGGGTGTCGTTCAGCTGGATGGCGACCTTGTCGGCCAGATTCTCCAGCGTGCCGTAGGTGGACAGGTGGTTCTGTACGATATCGCCGATGGATGCGGCAGAGAGGAAGTACTGCTGGCGCAGGCGCAGGATCTTGCCCTCAATGTGGTTGTCGTTGGGGTACAGCACCTTGGAGATCAGCTCGGCACTGGCGTTCTTGCTCATGGCAGTGTTGTAGTTGCCCAGAGAGAAGCTGGACATATCAAAGTCAGGAGCCTTGGCCTGCCACAGGCGCAGCTTGGCAACGCCCTTGCCGTCGTAGCCCTGCACATACATATCGGAGGGCACAGCCATAACGCTGTTGTAGTTGGTGTGCTGGATATAGTGGAAGCCGTGATCCCAGTTCTCGCGGATCTCGCCGTCAAAGCGGACCTCGATGGCCTGATCGGGGTGGCTCTTCAGCCAGACCTGACCGCCGGGCAGCCAGTTGTCAGCGCGCTCCTGCTGCCAGCCGTCCACGATCTTCTGCTTGAAAATGCCGTACTCGTACAGGATGGAGTAGCCGGTGCCGCAGATGCCGGTGGTGGCCATGCCGTCCAGATAGCAGGCAGCCAGACGGCCCAGACCGCCGTTGCCCAGGCCTGCATCGGGCTCTTCCTCAAAGATGCCCTCGATGTTGATGTCGGCATCAGCCAGCACCTTCTGGGCAACATCTTCCAGACCCAGGTTGAACAGGCTCACCTTCAGGCTGCGGCCCATCAGGAACTCCATGCAGAGGTAGTATACCTGCTTGGTACCGGTGCCAATGGCCTTGGACTGGAACTTCTTGTGGTTCTCACTCATCATCTGACGGCAGATCAGGGCAAGAGAGCGGTAGATCTGCTGCTTGGAAGCAACGCTCAGATCCACGCCGTACTCGCTGGTCAGCTTGTCCTGAAGAATTTTTGCAAATTCTTTTGTAGTCATAAGGAACTCCTATCCGCACACACACTTGTGCTGTTTTGAAATATCGTAACAGGGAATTTCTCCTCTTTCCCTCTCCCTGTTACCACAACAAGAACATTATAATCAGTTCTATTCGTAAATGCAAGGAAAAACGCCGATTTTTGCCGTAACTGACATTTTTATCACAATCTTTCTGGTAAATATGCAAAAAATTCAAAAATAACACTTTCTCTTGGAGCGCATTTATATTATAATAAGAAGTGAACGGCTGTCCCGGCGGGGGTAAAAGCGTGCACCGGGGCAGGAAACTCGGCCACAAACTCCGCTCAGAGTAATTATTAGTGAGGATACGATGGTTAATAAAGTGAGAGTGACCATTGCGGGCGCGCCCTATGCGATCGCAACGACGGATTCCGAAAAGTATATCGCCTCTCTGGCCAAACGGCTGGATGAGGATATCACCAAGCTGCTGGACACCAACGAAAACCTTTCGGTGACCAAGGCGGCGGTGTTCTGCGCCATGGATTATCTGGACGAGTACAAAAAGAGCACCGGCAGCGCCGAGAATATGCGCAGCCAGATCCAGGATTATATTGCCGATGCCGCCAGGGCAAAGCTGGCTGAGGATAAGGTGAAAACAGAAAATGAAACGCTGCGGCGTGAAAACGATGCCCTGCGGGAGCAGCTGGCACGCCTGCAGGCCAAGCAGAAGGCCGACCGGGAAGCAAAGACGGAAGCGTGAATGGAGGCGCGGTGAGCGCGCCGGAACAAAGGGAGTATTATGCCAAAGATCGAGATCCTTGCCCCGGTGGGCAGTGAAGAAATGCTCCGCGCTGCGGTGTTCAGCGGTGCGGACGCGGTATATCTGGGCTTTTCGGGCTTCAATGCCCGCACAGGAGCCGGAAATTTTGATGCGGACAGCCTGAAGGAGGCAGTCCGGTTCTGCCATGCGCGGGGTGTCAAGGTGCACGTGGCACTGAACACCACCGTTTACGGCGGGGAGCTGGTTGCGCTGGCCGGTGCTGTGAAGGCTGTGGCCGAGAGCGGCGCGGATGCGGTCATCTGCCAGGATCTGGCGGTGGCACAGCTCATCGGACGGATCGCCCCTGACCTGCCCCGCCACGGCTCCACCCAGATGAGCGTCCACACCCTGCAGGGTGCACTGGAGCTGAAGGAGCTGGGCTTTACCCGGGTGGTGCTGGCGCGTGAGCTGAGCCTGCCCGAGGTGGAGCACATCACAAAGCACTGCGGCATCGAGACCGAGTGCTTTGTCCATGGCGCGCTCTGCATGTGCGTCAGCGGCCAGTGCTATATGTCGGCCTTCCTGGGCGGTCGCAGCGGCAACCGGGGCTCCTGCGCCGGGCCCTGCCGCCTGCCCTTTGAGGCAAATCCGCTGCCCGAGGGCAAGCCGGGCCGTCTGCACCACCTTTCCCTGAAGGATAACTCTGTCATCGACAAGCTGGATCGGATGCAGGCCGTCGGCGTGGCATCGGCCAAAATCGAGGGCCGTCTGCGCACGCCGGAGTATGTGGCGGCGGCGGTCAGTGCCTGTCTGGCAGGCCGCGAGGGCCGCGCCTACGACCGTGACCTGCTGAAAAATGCGTTCAGCCGCTCCGGCTTCACCTCCGGCTATCTGGATGGAAAGATCGACGGCACCATGTTCGGCGTGCGTAGTGAAGCCGATGCAGAGCTGACCAAAAAGACCCTGCCTGCCCTGCGCGAGCTTTACCGCCGCGAGCGCAGCCGGGTGCCGGTGCAGTTCAGGCTGGAGATCGAAGAGGGCGGCGAGAAGCTGACCGTGACCGACGCGGACGGCAACAAGGCCTTTGCCTACGGCGATGCGGAACCGCAGCCTGCCCGCACCGACCCCACCGAGAGCCTGCAGCGCAGCCTTTCCAAGACGGGAGGCACCCCCTTTGCGGTGGAAAAGATCGATGTGGAGATGGACGGCGGCCCCTGGTTCGTGCCGGGCAGTGCCGTGAACGAGCTGCGCCGGGCTGCGCTGGAGGCCCTGCTGAAAAAGCGGGAGGTCCTGCGCCCCTGGCCGGTACACGAGGCGGAGCCGGATGCGCTGCCCCTGCGCACTCTGCCGCCTCACCGCACCCTGCGCGCCCGTTTTGAAGCTTGGGAGCAGGTGCCGGAGCAGGCCCTGAGCGGGGTGGAGTATCTCATCCTGCCCATTGCTCAGGCTGACCGGGTGCCCCGGGAGTGGCGGGAGAAGACCCTTCTGGAGCTGCCGCGTGTGATGTTCGGCGCGCTGGAGGAGGACACCGCCCGCCGCATTGCCGCCACCCAGGATGCGGGTTTTGCGGGCTATGAGGTAAGCAACATCGCCCACCTGCGGCTCTGCCGTGGCCTGCCGATGACCGGCGGTTTCGGCCTGAATGTCACCAACCAGATGGCGGCGCAGTTCTACGCCGACCATGGCCTGAACAGTGTGCTCATCCTGCCCGAAGTCAAGGACAGCGATATCAGCACCATTGCCCCCACCCATAACGGCAAGCCTGTGCCCACCGGTGTGCTGGTCTATGGCCACATGCCGCTGATGGTCACCCGTGCCTGCCCGCTGCAGAACATCCATGACTGCGCCCACTGCAATAAAGCAGGGGAACTGACCGACCGCAAGGCCAAAAAGTTCCCGGTGCGCTGCGGCATGGGCGTGCGGACGATCTATAACCCTGTACCTATTTATATGGGTGATAAGCCCGGTGCGCTGACTGTGGACTACGGTGTGGCCTACTTCACACTGGAATCCCGGGAAGAAGCTGCTGCCATTCTGGACAGCATCCGTGTCCACGCACCCTTTGAGGGAGAGTTTACAAGAGGACTTTATTTCAAGGGGACCAACTAAAGATGCAGTTTCCCCGGGCGGGAGCCGAGAGTTTCTCCGAGGACCGTCCGCTGGGGTGGGACCCTGCTGCCGCAGGCAGTAGG
>ENA-OZAB01000282-OZAB01000282.1-human-gut-metagenome-genome-assembly--contig:-NODE-282-length-32845-cov-7.006618_pt1 | contig 32845 bp, 29 predicted proteins | sample MGYA00243297_ERZ653491 | MGnify/ENA primary metagenome ERZ653491 (study PRJEB26926, sample SAMN06165154) | human gut metagenome | biome: ENVO:00009003; feature: ENVO:2100002; material: ENVO:00002003... | reverse complement strand
ACGAGATCATGCCTAGTCTCGTGGGCTCGGAGATGTGTATAAGAGACAGGCTCTCCCTCTGCCCGGCCTTCGACTGTCTGGACGAGTACCGGGCCCGCTGCTTTGTGCCGGGCCACTGGATCACCGTCTGCACCGGGGCCGAGACCTATGCCGCAAAGGCCCTTTTCATTGACGATGCGGGCCGTCTGGTGGTGGAGCGCGAGGGCGGCAGGCAGATTGCCCTGCAGCACGGCGAGGTCAGCATCCGGCCCACCTCCACAATATGAAAAATGACCCCTTCCGCCACGCCGACGCATGACGGAAAGGGTCATTTTCTTTTAAGAGATATGTACCGCTTCCAGCACCCTGATGCCCTCCTGCTCCATCACGTCGCGCAGGGCCTCGAGGTAGCCGGGCTTGTCCACCTTGTTCTCAATGCAGCAGGTCAGCACGCCGTGCAGGCTGGTGACCTCCATTGCAAGGGACGCACCGTCCGGCAGCACCCAGGTCTGGAAATCGGTCAGGTACGCTTCCAGCTCCGGGCTGTGCGGCAGCAGCGGGCTGCCGATGTAGCTGACCCAGAAATCTGCCGGGAAGCCGCTGATGTACTCGCCCATCTGGAACACACGCTTCTTGATCTTGAGCGCGGCTTTCTGCCGGAACACCTGATACACCCAGCCCATCTGTTCGGCCATGCGGAACAGGCGGCGCTCCGGGGTCAGGCTTTCCCGGATCTCATGGTCGAGCCGCTTTGCAAAGCTGTGGAGCCGGGCCTGCGGTTCCAGCCGCAGGGACAGCTGAAAGGACGCAATGCAGTTGTACAGGGCATGCGGCACCCCCAGCGCCGCGCGGGTGTCGGCGGCATAGCTGTACACAAGGTCGTTCTTTTCCAGATACCGCTGCGCTGCCTGGCAGGTCAGCCCCATGAGGGCGCTGAAGGGCTTCACGCCCTCCTTCTGCGCCAGATCCATAAGGCTTTTCCTGTCCAGCCGCAGCCGCTGAAAATGAGGCGTGCCCTCGTGGATCTGCAGCACGTCCTTCTGCATGTCGTTGGCCACCTGGCTCTCCGGGTAGCAGGCCAGCAGCTGTTCCACATCATAGGGTGGGTCAGAGGCAAGGGCCTCGCACACAAAACCGGCGTTGGAGCGCAGGTTGCAGTAGAGCTTGAGCAGCAGGGTGAAAAAGGGCGCGCTGCCCCGGCCATCGGCCAGGAAGTGGAACCAGTCCAGATAGACCGTGTTCCCCTCATAGCCCAGCGAGAAGAGATAATCGTTCGTCTCCTCGGGGATCTTTGGCTGGGCGCTGCCCTGCCGCACACGGCAGGGGGCAGTGTTGGGCTCCAGACGGGCCTCCCGCTTTTCCCACACCACATGGCAGAAATAATATTCTGCCAGCGGGCGGGCCGCATCCAGTGCCTGCTGCAGAAGGGCCGGGTCAACGGCCTCCTTCAGCGTGGCCTGATAGCGGCAGAGAACCTGATTTTCGCGGTAGTAGTAGACGATGCCCTGAAACACCGCACGCTGCTCTGCATTCATCCGGAATTTACCCCGCGTTCTCGGCCAGATAATCGGCCAGATCGCCGATGGTCACAAAGTTGCGCAGCTCCTTTTCGGGGATGCGCAGACCAAAGGTCTCTTCCAGATCGGCCACGACGGTCAGGATCTCCATAGAGGACAGATCCAGATCATCCATCATCACGCTGTTTTCGTTGACATCCTCGGGCGAGATCTCTGCCACATCCTCCAGAATTGCCAGGATCTGAGACATGATTTCTGCTCTTTCCATCAAAAAATCTTCCTTTCCGTGAGGGATTTTTTATCGCCTGCAAGGGCGCAGTTTCAGTATGCCACGCGCCGGGCCGGTTTAGCCAGCCAGCGGGGCATTCCTGTGTTTTATAATACCTGTTTTATGGAGGAAATGCAACACACCGACCGCCCGGTTTTGCGCTTTTTTTACAATTTCCGCGCTTACCTGCGCAGCAGCTTGCCCATGGCGTTGCGGGGCAGGGGTTCGGCGCTGAACTCCACCGCCGTGATCCGCTGGTACAGCGGCAGGGTACGGTTCAACCCGGTGATAAAGGCCCGGACCTCCGCCTGCTTTTCCTCGGCACAGCAGATCAGCGCGCCGATCCTTTTGCCCATCTCCTTGACCACGCACTCCTGCACCTCAGGGCAGGCGTTGAGCTTTCTTTCCAGCTCCTCGGGACTGACGTTTTCGCCGGTACCCAAAATGATCAGGTTCTTCTTCCGGCCCACCATGTAGTAATAGCCGTCCTCGTCCTCACGGGCCAGGTCGCCGGTGTGGAGCCAGCCGTCTTTGTCGATGATCTCGGCGGTGGCCTCGGGGTCTTTATAGTAGCCCAGCATCACACAGCCGCCCCGGATGCAGATCTCGCCGGTCTCATCCAGCTTGTACTCGCAGTGGCCGTCCGGCTTGCCCAGCGCCCGGATATGGGGCTCTGCCTGGGCGTAGTTCACCAGACCATCGCCGCAGGTCTCGGTCATACCGTAGCACTGGGTGATGTACATGCCGTTTTCCACCAGACCCAGCAGCATCTCGCTGTCGAACATGGCAGAGCTGCCGCAGGGGTTCCACAGGCCGTTCAGCTTATCGGCGCGGCCGCGCTTGACATCCTTGTAGATGCTCTCCATCAGCACCGGGGCCACGGCAATGGAATCGCTGTGCATCAGCCCCAGATCCCGGTAGAAATTCCGCAGGTCACTGCAAAGGTTCAGGGCCCAGCCCTTGAAGGGCCAGGAGAACAGGCAGATAAAGGTACCCAGATGGAACAGGGGCAGGATGGCAAAGTTGCTCAGGACATCGTTTTTGTCCTCGGGCAGCTGCCGGTGCTTGAAGTCCAGCAAGTGGTCGCCCATGGCAACGTGCATCTGCATCACGGTAAAGAAGTTCCGCTCCGCCAGCATCACGGCCTTGCTGCGGCCGGTGGTGCCGGAGGTGAACAGCATGACCATCAGGGCATTGGGGTCGATTTTCTTTTCCAGCCCGCCGGGCGCGGTGTCCTTCCAGACATCCATCGGCCGCAGGCGTTCCCCATACGCAGCCTCCAGCTGGTCACGGCAGCCGTAGTCCACCCCATCGTTCAGGATAAGGGCAGGCTCTGCCAGCTCCAGCTCCCAGCTCAGCTCGTCCCAGGTCTTTTTCTGGTTCATCGTTACCAGAACAGCCCCGGCCAGCACAGCGCCAAAGGTATTCACGCCGTACTCATAGCAGTTCCGGCTCAGCAGAACCACCCGCTTGCCCTCCACTTCCGGGATGTTTCGGGCAAACCAGGCAGCGGCGCGGCGGATATCCTGTGCATACTCGGCATAGGTCTTTTCCTTCACGGTGCCGGTGGCATCCTCTACCCAGCGGAAGGCCACCCGCCCGGGGAATTCCTGCTCCATTGTCCGGGTGACAAGATCATAGACATTGTTTACCATGGTCTGCTCCTTTTTCTCCCGTTTGATTTTACTTGCGCAGCAGCTTGCCCAGCGCGTTGCGGGGCAGGGGCTCGGCGCTGCATTCTACAACGGAGATGCGCTTGTACATGGGCAGGGTGCGGTTCAGCTCGGTGACAAAATCCTTCACCTGCTGCTGCTTGTCATCCTCACAGCAGACCACGGTGCCGATCTTCTTGCCCATCTCCTTGACGATGCACTCCTTGATGGCATCGCACTTGCCCAGCAGCTTTTCCAGCTCCTCGGGGCTGACGTTCTCGCCGCTGTCCAGAATGATGAGATTCTTCTTGCGGCCGGTCATATAGTAGTAGCCTTCCTCGTCCACGCGGGCCAGGTCGCCGGTGTGGAGCCAGCCGTCCTTGTCGATGGTCTCGGCAGTGGCCTCGGGGTCCTTATAGTAGCCCAGCATCACGCAGCCGCCGCGGACGCAGATCTCGCCGGTCTCGTCCACCTTGACCTCACAGAAGCCGTCCGGCTTGCCCAGGGCACGCAGGTGGTCGCCCTCCTGGGTCACGTTCAGCAGGCCATAGCCGGCCAGCTCGGTCATGGAGTAGCACTGATTGATGTAGAAGCCATTCTTCACCAGATCGCTCAGAATGGCGGGGTCAAGGATGGCAGAGCTGCAGCTCAGGTTCCACAGCCCGTTCAGGCGGTCGGCATGGCCGCGCTTGACCTCGTTGCAGATCATCTCCACCAGCACCGGAGGGGTAGACATGGCATCGCTGTGCATCAGGCTCATATCCCGACGCAGGTCGCGGGCATCACAGCAGAGATTCAGGGTCCAGCCCTGCACGCCATAGACAAAGTAGCAGATGAAACCGGCCAGATGGAACATGGGCACCAGCGTAAAGTGGCTGAAGGTCTGGTCGAGGTACTGGGGTACCAGCCGCTCCTCATAGTCAAGGACGGACTTCAGGCCATCGATGTACATCTGGCAGGCGGTGAAGTAGTTCTTCTCGCTCAGCATCACACCCTTGCTGCGGCCGGTGGTGCCGGAAGTGAACATCAGCATCAGCAGACCCTCGTGGTCGATGCGGTTGACCATCTCAGCCTCAGGGGCAGCGGTCCAGGCATCCATGGGGCGGAGCCGAGCGCCGTAGAGTGCTTCCAACTGGGCGCGGCAGCCGTAATCTATGCCATCATTGAAGATGAGGTCCGGCTCCACCATGCCCAGCTCATACTCCAGCTCGGCCCAGCTCTTGCCCTGGTTCAGGGTCACGATGACAGCGCCTGCCATCATGGTGCCGAAAACGACCGCGCCATACTCATAGTTGGTGCGGCTCAGGATGACGATCTTCTTGCCCTTGGGCTCGCCCAGCTCCTGCTGCAGGTAGCCGGTCGCTTTGCGGATATCCTGCACATACTGAGCGTAGGTCTTTTCCACCACCGTGTCCTTGCCTTCCACATAGCGGAACGCCACACGGTCAGCATACTTATTCTGCATCGCAGAGATCATATCAAAAACGGTCATCGGCATATTTGCCACGGTCACAACTTCGTTACAAGCCTTGTTTGCCATTATTTTACACTCCCTGTTTATTTTTGTTAAATTATTCCCTTTTGTTTCCGCCAAATGGAATCTTCTGGGCACTCTAGCCTAGAGTATACCGCATAGATGGCTTAAATGCAAGATTTAATTGCACAAATATGCAATTTAAACTTGCAGTCAATCTGTGCACCCGGATGTAAATCCTGCCTTTTGTTGCGGGCAGGCCGTGAGTGTGGTACACTTTTCCCGGTATCCGCCCACCGTGCTTTCTCCCTGCGTTTGATTGACAGCAAGGGCAAAAAACATTATACTTATTATAAATATCTCTAATTTTTAACATGATGCGCCAAAAATCCGGCAATTCTGCCATCCCGGGGCGGGGTGCGGCGCAGAGGAGGACCTTTTTATGGAGGGAACCAAACGCCGTGCCGCAAATTCGCTGGGCATGTTCGATCTGCTCAAGGGTGTCGGCATGCTGACCATCGTCTTTGCCCACACCGGTGAGCTTTACCCCATGGGCGATGCCAGCCACATCAACCCGCTGACCTTTTGCATGTTCGCCTACCGCGAATCCCTGATGGCGGCCTTTTACATTGCCAGCGGCTACGGCTTCCGCAAGCGCTCCATCGGCAAGTGCATCGACCAGCAGTTCAAAACGCTGCTCAAGCCTTACATCTATACCGGCATTGCCACCACCGTGTTCCATTTTATCATCCATTACAGCCTGTTCGGCAGCCTGCACAACGCCACCTACGAGACCTACAAGGTGCTGGGCGGCTTTGCACTGGGCCTGCCCCACACGGCCACCTATTTCGGCCAGCTGTTCTTCTCCTGCGGCCCCATGTGGTATCTGCTCTCGCTGATGATCGCATGGATCCTGCTGGATCTCATCCTGAATATCTTCCCGGAGCAGTACATAAACTGGGCGGTGCTGGGTACCATGCTGTTAGGCTGGGGCATCTGCATCACCTGGGAGGCTCCTTTTTGCATCGGCCAGGGCATGGTCACCGTTCCGGCTCTGTATGTGGGTTACCTTGCCAAGAAGTATAAGTTCTTTGAACAGCCTCTCTCGCCCCGTCTGCGCGGCGGGATGATTGCGGCGGCGCTGGCTGTGGCCGCACTGGTGCTTCTTACCAAGAGCACCGACTGCGTCTCGATGGCTGAGTGGACCCTCGGCCCCGTGAGCATCCTGCTGGATGCCGTGACGGGCCTGGGCATCCTTTCCATCGTCATCTGGTTCCAGCGCAGGGTGGAGAACGTTGTCACCCACGCCATTCAGGCCATTGGCCGCCGTTCGCTGTTCATCTTCTGCGTCCACACTGTGGAGCTCACGGCCATTCCCTGGTACCTGATGCCCCAGAAGTTTGCGGCTCACCCGGTGCTGGGCATGGTGCTGCAGTTCACCCTTTCGCTGGGCTCCACCCTGCTCATCTGCGAACTGCTGGTGCGCCGCCGGGACCTGAAGTTCTGGCTCACCTCCCGCCGGGAGCAGAAGGCGGCGGAAGCGCCCCGCCGGCGCAGCGCCCGCGCCGAAGCGCCTGAGCGTCATTTTGCGGCAAAACACTGATTTTTTGCAGAGGGTGCACCCTCTGCTGAAGTGAAATAATATTATGAGGAGAATCCGGTTATGAACAACGCAGCTCCTGAGAACACTGCGGCTCTGCAGGAAAAGATCGCCGAGCTGGAACAGCAGCTCAAGCTTTCGGACGAAGGTGCTTCCCATCTGGCAGAGCGCTGCCTTTCCCTGGAACAGAAAGTGCAGTCCTACCTTGCGGCACACCCCCAGCGCGAGATGCACACTGACTCGCCCACTCTGCTGCAGCCGCTGCTCTATTATGATGCAGGCTTCGGCTTTTCGGAAAAGGACACCCTGACCGCGCCCGACTGCACCACCGACGAGCTGACCGGTGCTGTGACCGCGACCTTTGAGCTGCCGGTAGCCGTGCAGGCCCTGCGGTTCGACCCGGGTGAGCTGCCCTGCTGCATCACCAACCTGATCTTTTCAGACGACCGCATCATCTGCGTGCCCACCAATGGCCTGAACCTTTCCGGTGGAAGCACCCTGTTCCTGGGCGATGACCCCAACTACCGGCTGGAGGGCACCACCCACTACCCCGCCGGGATGAAGCTGGTGGTGAGCTACGGCTACTTCCCGCTGGAGACCCTGACGGACGAGCCTTTGTTCTGCGCCGTGCTGCAGGGCGTGCAGCAGCTCCAGCTGCGCAAGGACAGCGAAAAGCAGCATATCCAGCAGCTGGAGCAGAATGCCGCGGCCCAGCAGCAGATGGTGGCCGCCCTGCAGCAGGAGATCGCACAGCTGCACCAGAAAAACGCCGATCTGCAGGCCCGGAGCACTGCCTACGAGACCTCGCTGGAAAGCGTGTTTTCCAGTAAAAGCTGGAAGCTCACTGCTCCCATCCGCAGCCTGATGCGCCTGTTCCACCGTGGAAACTGAGAAGCGGAACGGAGGAACAGCCATGTACAACAATTACACCCCCCTGCAGCAGCGTCAGCTGGCCCTGCAGGAGTACAGCAACACCCAGAGCACCTATCTGCTGGTCTGCGCATCGGCCCGCAGCACGGCCCTGAAAGCCACCCTGACTGACCAGCTCCACCGCAAGTTCCGGTTGGTGGACCGGCTGGACGGGGAACTGACCGCAAGCGTGGACGGCGTGCTTCTGGCCGCCGAGGACGTGGAGCTGATGTCCACCGCCCTGATGTACTTTGCCAAAGCCCTGCAGGATGGGGCGGATTACGTCGTCTGCAACGCTGTGTTCGGCTTTGGCGGGGCGACTGCCCTCTATCAGAGCCAGCCGCTGCAGGCGCAGAACCGCTGCGCCGTGGTCAGCCGCACCCTGTTGGAGCGCTGCCGCGCCGCCGCCCATGACCCCGAAAATGTGCCCGAGCTGCTGGCGCTGGCCGCGCAGCTCTGCACTAAGCCCACTCTCATCCCGCAGGCCCTGCTCCACTACGAGCGCGGCATCTGCGCCGAGGATGCGTTTTCGGCCCATGGCAAACGTGCCTTTATTATGAGCCATGTGCTGGATATGACCGGTGCGCCCATCGTGCTGGTGAGTGCCGTGCCGGTGCTGCGCAGCATGGGGTATGAGGTACTTGTGCTGGGCCCCAGTGATGGCGGCTCCCTGCATCTCTTCCTGGATGCCGGGGCCTCGGTCATCACCCGGTCGTCCTGCCGCAATGTCTCCGATGCCTGGGGCATGGCTCTCTGTGCCGACTTCGTCATCGCCAACACGGTGGTCATGGCCCGGGCTGTCCGTGCCCTGAGCGGCACCGCCGTGCCGGTGCTGTGGTGGCTCCACGATGCCTTTGCAGGCTATCCCCACATTGCCCACCAGATCCCCACCCAGCTGGGAGAGAATGTCCGGGTCTACTCGGTGGGCAGCCACGCCGCCAACGCCATGCACGCCGTGCGGCCCGAGTTCGAGATCCGGCCGCTCATCTACGGCCTGCCTGATTACGCGGCAGAGAACTTTGTCCGCACCGATCTGGGCTACAACCGCGGCCGCCCGCTGTTTGCCACGGTGGGCTCCTTTGAGCGCCGCAAGGGCCACGATATCTTCTGCAAGGCCATCCGCCTGCTGCCGCCCGAGGTACGGGAGAAGGCCTCCTTCCTCTTTGTGGGCCAGGCCGCTGACAAGGAGATGATGGACTCCGTCCGCGCCCTGACCGCAGACTACCCGGAAAACGTGTACTACTGCAAGCGGCTCACCCGTGACGAGATCAAGAGCCTGATGGAGCAGTGCACCGGTTTGGTCTGCGCTTCCCGCGATGATCCCATGCCCACCTTTGTCACCGAGGGTCTGATCTTCGGCAAGCCGTCCATCGTATCGGAGCACACCGGCACCGCCGGGCTCATCTCCGAGGGGCGGAACGGCTTCGTTTACCACAACGACGACCCGCAGCAGCTGGCTGTCCTGCTGGAGCACGCCATTGAACACCCGGAAGAGCTGGCCTCCATGCGGACAGAATGCCGTAAAATGTACGAGCAGTATTATTCCAAGGAGGCTTTTGAGCAGACGCTCCGGGCTGCTGTGGAAGATCTGACAGCGAAAAAGTAACATAAAACCTCTCCGTCATTGCTTCGCAATGCCACTTCTCCTCATAGGGGCAACAGCAACAACCGCCGCCAGTGGCGGATAAAGGGCGTTGCTGTTGGGGCCGCGGCCAGCAAGACACAAGTGTTGTTTCCAACACGAAGTGGATGCTGGGTGCCGCAACCCGGGCTTGGCGAACGAAGTAAGCCGGAGAGGTTCTTTTTTTATCATATCACACAAAGTGACGAGAAAAATTTTGTTTCAGTTCACAAAAACAAGGTTCCGCTGTGTTATACTGCAAGCAGTATCGTGAAAGGAGCCTTGTCCCATGGAACAGACCAACACCCCCCAGCAGCCCTCCCGCAAAAAGGCGATCCTTTCTCTGCTGGTACTGCTGGTGCTGACCTGTGTAGTGGTTTTCATCTTCAGCAGCCACTGGGCCGAGATCTCGACCGCGCTGGCCCAGCTCTCCTTCTGGCAGGTGCTGCTGGTGCTGGCCATCGGCCTGACATACCCCCTGCTTGAGGGAATCGTCTGCTGGCTCATCATCCGCTGCCGCCTGCCGGGCTTCACCCTGCGGCGCGGCATGGATGCCGCCTTTGTAGGCATCTTTGGCAACGTGGTCGGCCTGGGTGCCGGGGCTGTGCCCATGGAGTCCTACTATCTCTACCACTGCGGCCTGCCGCTGGGCCCCGGTGTGGGCCTGATGACCCTGCAATATGTATCCCACAAGACCACCGTTCTGCTCTATGCCACTGTGATGCTCCTGCTGCAGCACCGTTGGCTCGCCGCCAACACCTCCGGCGTGATGCACTATCTGCCCGCCGCCTACTGCGTGGTGGCGCTGGTCATCGTGGCGCTGGTGCTGCTCTGTGTCTCGCCGCTGGTGCAGCGGCTGGCCCGCTGGGCCATGGGCTTTCTGCCCAAAACGGAACCGTGGCAGACCCGCCGGGAAAAGTGGCTGGAGCAGCTGAACACCCTGGCCACCGAGAGCCGCCTCCTGCTGGCCGACAAGGGCCGCTGTGCCCGTATTCTTGCCGTGCAGACCCTCAAGCTGTTTCTGATGTTCACCCTGCCGTGGTTCTGCATCCGCTTCATGGGGCTTTCCTGCGGGCTGAGCTTCTGGCAGGTACAGCTGCTCACCAGCCTGATGCTCTTCCTTTCCAACGCCCTGCCCAATGTGGCAGGCATGGGCTCCATTGAAACAGCCTTTCTGCTGGTGTTCAGCAGCTTTATGACCAGCGGCGAGGCCATGAGCACCCTGATGCTCTTCCGCATCGCAAGCTACTATTTTGTGTTTGCCGCCAGCGCCGCAGGCACTTTTGCGGCGCAGAAGCATCTGGAGAACAGTTGACATCCTGCGCATTCCGGCACTATAATGAGAGCGTACTCTTTGAAGATCTCTGGCCGCCTGCTGTGCGGCACGCCAAAGGAGAACGCCTTATGGAAAACAAAAGTCTCCGTTTTTATGCCATCATGGCCCTCTGGGTCGTGTTGTTCGTACTGTTGTTCGTTTCCAACCGCCGCGTTGACCTGAAAACCGACATCAATAAAAGCACTTCTGTCTCTGTCAGTGTGGAGGATACCGTCAGCCTGAGCCCCTCTGTGGTTACCACCCGCGCCTATTCTGCGGGCGATGATACTTATCAGACATTTTTCGAGATCCTGCAAAACGCGAGCTGCTACCAAAAATTCAACCAGAATGTCCGCTCCTACTCCCACGACTACGAAGCGCATTCCATCACCCTGCGCTTTGCAGACGATGCCAGTCAGAACCTGCTTTTCACCGTCTATTCGGACGGAGTCTGCCAGGTAAACGGATAATTCGTCTTCCTCCGCTCCCCCGATGGAAACGCGGGGGCGATCTACCAGCTGCTGCGGGATGCGGTGGTTTAATCAGACAAAAAAAAAAAAAACAAACGCTTTGAGAAATTCACATCTCAAGGCGTTTATTTTTTGCTGTTCTTTTGCAGAAACTGCTTCTTCTGTTCGGTACTCCATGTCTGGAGCATGTTCAGGATCTGTGTATCCTCCCAATCCGCACGGCCTGTGATATAGTCCATGCTCACATGATAATACTCTGCCAGCCGGAGCAGATGATGGGTCGGTATCTCCTGCACCCCCAGTTCATATTTTGCATACTGCTGCTGGGTCGTGTTCAGGATCGCACCGGCTTCCTTCTGCGTCAGGTCTGCATCCTCCCGCAAATCCCGCAAGCGTTCATAATAATACATCGTAAAGCCCCCTGAAAGGACTATACTTCACATCTAATAAGATGTATTGACTTTACACCTTATCAGGTGTATTCTTATATTAGAAGGTCTTGTTTATGTATTCCCATCAACATCATAATTTTAGGAGGTTATTTTCGTGCGGAAAAAAATTGCGGCAGTTCTTTTAGCAGCTGCTATTACCTGTTCATTCTTATCCGGTTGCTCCGATTCCGGTGCCCCAGCTCCATCAACATCTACACCCACCAGCTCTGCCCCGGCAGCATCTTCACCAGCAGATAAAAATGAGGAAAATTCCTCAAGCACATCTGCCCCTTCTCAAGTACAGGTACCTAACACCAATGAAGTAAAGAACCAAACTCCCAAAGTTGAAGGGTTAGGTTTTTATTGCGTCCCATCTTCTTCCTCTTCTACATATCGTGTGTATTATAGTTATAAAATCACCAATCCAAATACCAGTCAGTCTACTAAATATATTCGCTTAGAGGAAGAAATTTATAATGCTTCCGGAAATGTTGTTGATACTGAAAGTTTTTTCCTTCCAAAAATAGCCGCTAACGATACTGTGTATGTCTCTGGCTACCATGTAGTCAAAACAGGTGAAGAGCTTCAGGGAATTAAATATCGTGTTGCTACTTCTACATATTCTTCCTTTGAAGATCAAAATGAATCTAAAATTCCTTCTTCCTCTCAGCTCATCGTCTCAAATCTCTATCGCCCCAGTGGTTCTGATAAAATCACTGGCATCGTAAAAAATACAGGTAAAAAAACTGTTGACTTAAAAGTTTGCGCTTTTTATAAGTGTGACAATCAAATTTATGGTGGTGACTATAGCTATGTCTATTCCATTGCTCCTGGCCAGTCTTCCGCATTTGAAATTTCTACTTCCAATGCACCATCCGAGTTTGACTCCTATATGGTTTACGCTTCTGTAAGCTTGTAAACTAACTCCACAAACATTATTTTCTTTAATATAGTTGCCTAAAAACAAAAATCGGGGCACTCAGGTGGTCAAGCTGAGTGTCCCGTTTTTGTTTTCATCTGCGCACAGTGCCGTACCAGAGCCCTGTGTGCCGCGCAGCGGATGCAGAGCAAACCAGAATGCTGCATCCTGCCAAGAAAAAGAGAGTATGGAATGGAGGAATGGAACGGAGCGCTTGCAGACGCTCCGTTTTTTGGTGCATCGTGGTTAGAATTAGCTAACCGCCGCTGCGAGAACAGAATACCATAAGCGGTTAGTCTTGTCAACCCTCAATTTGCAATTTTTCCCGAAAAAGGTGTGTGTCGCCGGGGTTTTAGCTTTTTTTCTACATTCTGCCCAAAGAATCCCCCTTGCTTTGGAAGAAAACCCACTTGTTTTCTATTGCTTTTTAAAGTGGTTCTTGTTATTATAGTAGCGCAAGATTTTGTGGGCAGGTTTTCATTTTTGTCTACACCTTGTAGTTAGAACTGCCGCAGACGGCAGTTCAAGACCGTTTCGCCCCCAGAAAGCCGCCTATGCAGTGCGGTTTTTCAAAGGCTCAATAGTTAGAATGCGCTAACCTGCGCATGGAATGGAGCAAGGAGGTTCCAATGATCAATTTTGAACAGTGGGAAGGCTTTGAGGGCCGCATCTGGAAAGAGGAAGTCAATGTCCGCGACTTCATCCAGAAGAACTACACCCCGTACAACGGCGACGAAAGCTTTCTGGCTGGCCCCACCGAGGCGACCGACAAGCTGTGGGGTGCCCTGCAGAAGCTGCAGAAGGAAGAGCGCGCCAAGGGCGGCGTGCTGGACATGGAGACCGAAGTCGTCAGCAGCCTGACCGCTTACGGCCCCGGCTATATCGACGAGACCCTGAAGGATCTGGAGCAGATCGTCGGCCTGCAGACCGACAAGCCCCTGAAGCGTGCATTCATGCCCTACGGCGGCATCAAGATGGCAGAGCAGGCCTGCACCACCTACGGCTACCAGCCCAGCGAGGAGCTGCACAAGATCTTTACCGACTATACCCGCACCCACAACCAGGCTGTGTTCGATGCCTACACCCCTGAGATGAAGGCTGCCCGCCACACCCACATCATCACCGGTCTGCCCGACACCTACGGCCGCGGCCGTATCGTGGGTGACTACCGCCGCGTGGCCCTGTACGGCATCGATGCCCTGATCAAGTTCAAGCAGGAAGATTTCGCCAACTGCGGCGACGGCACCATGACCGATGACGTGATCCGCCTGCGTGAGGAGATCGCACGCCAGATCAGCGCCCTGAAGGGCATGAAGAAGATGGCCGAGGCCTACGGCTGCGATATCTCCCAGCCCGCTAAGAACGCCAAGGAAGCCTGCCAGTGGCTGTACTTCGGCTACCTGGCCGCCATCAAGACCCAGAACGGCGCTGCCATGAGCGTGGGCCGCATCTCCACCTTCCTGGATATCTACATCCAGCGCGATCTGGAGAACGGCACCCTGACCGAGAGCCAGGCCCAGGAGCTGATCGACCACATGGTGATGAAGTTCCGCATGGTCAAGTTTGCCCGCATCCCCAGCTACAACCAGCTGTTCTCCGGCGACCCCGTGTGGGCCACCCTGGAAGTGGGCGGCATCGGCATGGACGGCCGCAGCATGGTCACCAAGAACTGCTACCGCTTCCTGCACACTCTGGAGAACATGGGCCCCGCACCGGAGCCGAACCTGACCGTTCTGTACTCCTCTGCCCTGCCTGAGAGCTTCAAGAAGTACGCTGCCAAGGTGTCCATCAACACCAGCTCTGTCCAGTACGAGAACGATGATGTGATGAAGCCCGTTTGGGGCGACGATTACTCCATCTGCTGCTGCGTGTCTGCCACCCAGACCGGCAAGGAGATGCAGTTCTTTGGTGCCCGCGCCAACCTGGCAAAGTGCCTGCTGTACGCCATCAACGGCGGCGTGGACGAGAAGAGCCACGAGCAGTGCGGCCCCAACTATGCCCCCATCACCAGCGAGTACCTGAACTATGACGAAGTCCTGCCCAAGTATGTCCAGATGCTGGACTGGCTGGCCGGCCTGTACGTCAACGTGCTGAACCTGATCCAGTATATGCACGACAAGTACTACTATGAGGAAGCCGAGATGGCCCTGATCGACACCGATGTGCGCCGCACCTTTGCCACCGGCATTGCAGGCTTCTCCCACGTCATCGACTCCCTGAGCGCCATCAAGTACGCCAAGGTCAAGGTCGTGCGCGATGAAACCGGCCTGGCCACCGGCTATGAGGTGGAGGGCGACTTCCCCAAGTACGGCAACGATGACGACCGTGCCGATGAGATCGGCGTTTGGCTGCTGCGCACCTTCCTGGAGATGATCAAGAAGCGCCACACCTACCGCAACTCCGAGGCTACCACCTCCATCCTGACCATCACCTCCAACGTGGTGTACGGCAAGTACACCGGTGCTCTGCCCGATGGCCGTGCCGCCTTTACCCCCTTTGCACCCGGTGCAAACCCCAGCTACGGTGCGGAGCAGAACGGCCTGCTGGCTTCCCTGAACTCTGTTGCCAAGCTGCCCTACCACTGGGCTCTGGACGGCATCTCCAACACCCAGACCATCAACCCCGAGGCTCTGGGCCACAGCGAGGAGGAGCGCAAGGAGAACCTGGTGCAGGTGATGGACGGCTACTTCGATCAGGGTGCACACCACCTGAACGTGAACGTGTTCGGCAAGGAGAAGCTGCTGGATGCCATGGAGCACCCCGAAAAGGAAGAATACGCCAACTTCACCATCCGCGTCTCCGGCTATGCGGTCAAGTTCATCGACCTGACCCGCGAGCAGCAGATGGACGTGATCTCCCGTACCTGCCATGCCGCACTGTGACCCTGTCGGTCTCGTCCACTCGCTGGAAAGCTTCGGCTCGGTGGACGGGCCGGGTGTCCGGTTCGTTGTCTTTTTGCAGGGCTGTGCCCTGCGCTGCAAATACTGCCACAACCCCGAAACGTGGAGCGCTGAGGGCGGCACGGAATGGTCTCCGGAGAAGCTGTTCCAGCACGTCTGGCGCTACCGCAATTACTGGGGCAAGAAGGGCGGCATCACCGTCAGCGGCGGCGAGCCGCTGCGGCAGATGGACTTCTTGACAAAATTCTTCCAGCTGGCGCGCGCCAAGGGGGTGCACACCGCGCTGGACACGGCCGGTCAGCCGTTCCAGCCCGATGACCCCGCCTACCTGGCCGCCTTCGATACCCTGATGGCTTCCACCAGTCTGGTGATCCTGGATCTCAAGGAGATCGACCCGGAGAAGCACCGTCAGCTTACCGGCCGGGACAATGCCAACATCTTAGCCATGGCACGGCACATCTCTGATCTGGGCGTTCCGCTCTGGATCCGGCATGTGCTGGTGCCCGGCCTCACCGATGACGAGGAGGGCCTGCGCAGGACCGCAGATTTCATCCGCAGCCTGAAAACGGTGCAGCGGGTGGAGGTTCTCCCCTACCACACGCTGGGGCTGTTCAAGTGGCAGAAGCTGGGCATCTCCTATCCCCTGCCCGATGCCGTTCCCCCCACGGCGGAACAGGTCCGCCGGGCGGAGGAACTGTTGGAAGTGGCTAAGTACCCCGGCTGAAGCGATGCAGCCGCCGGTGCTTGACAAAGCTTTTTGCATCTAATATCATAAGAGCAAAAGAAAAGGAGCCTTTTGGCACTCACACCTATTTCCCTGTAGAGACAGGGGATGTGAGCCCAAGAGGCTCCTTTTGCTTATGATATTTATTTTTCTTCACTTCCGGCGTGATACACCTGCAGATACACCCTTTTGCGCTCGGCATCCGTGTTCTCTGCCAGCTGCTGGCAGAAACGCTCATCCTCGAACAGGGCGACCACATTGGGCGCATAGCGGGTGCCGCTCTGGGCCCGCAGCTCTTCCAGCAGCGTGCGGAAGGGCTTGGCAAGGTTGTAGCACCGACCGATATTATCGGTGGCGGCATCCAGCGAGTCTGCCACGCTCAGCGCATCCACGATTCCCTTGATCTCCGGCGGGCAGAAGGGTACATCATTGGGATATCCGCCCTTGCCGTTGTAATAGCAGTGGTGATAGAGCGCCGCCAGGGCCAGCGTTCTTCCGCAGCCCATTCTATTCAGAATGTCAGCGCCGGTCCTTGGGTGGCTCTGGATGCAGAAAAACTCCTCATCCAGCAGGCGGCGGGCGTTGTTGTCGATGTACATCAGAACGGCACACTTGCCAAGGTCGTGGTACAGGCCGCACTCATAGGCTGTCTGGCAGAGCTCTTCCCGCCGGGCCTGCACCTCGGCCGCGCTCCTGCAGCCCAGCAGGCCAACCAGTGTTTCGGGCCTTGTCTCGATCTGCCGATGCAGCAGGGCACGGGTCAGCTCTGCCACCATCAGCGAGTGGACATAGGTCGGCTTGTGCCCGGCCAGGATACTGCCCAGCATCCGGCGGTTCGCCGTTTCATCTGAGCTGGTGCTGATCTTGCTCAACTCCCAAGCGGCAGAGTTTACCACACGGGGATACTGGCTGGCCGGCATCTGTTCCAGATACTGATCCGCAGAACGGCGTACCTGCTCCACGGTTGCACGATACCTCTGTGCTCCCGCCTCGTCCAGACGTTCTGCATAGACCGAAAGATAGGCCGCCAGAACCAGCTTCCGGTTGATGGCTTCGGCAGAATAATCATCCTGCGCCACGCTTCCCGCCGATTCCAGAAGGATCTTGACCACGTCTTCCAGGCTGCCCACCCCGGCATGGTAGCGGGCAGCGGCATAAAAATAGGGCACCCGCCAGTTCTGCAGGCGCGCATCCGGGCCCTTGTGTTTCTTCTTGTGCTCCCAGATGTATTCTGCCGATTCCAGCACCTGCCGCGCCACCTCGGGATCCTCCTCCTGCCGCAGGTGGGTCAGCAGGGTCATGCGGTCCATGTGCATGGAATAGATGTAGCTTTCCCAGGGGAACTCCGGGTCCAGCGCATGGTAATGCGCAGACTGGATGACCTCCATTGCGCGGCGGAACCGCTCCAGATACCGGCAGCTTTCCGCATGGGTGCCGCGGGACATCCCCAGCCGGGTGTTGCCCACACAGCGGATGAGATACTGCCGGGTATTCCTGTCCAGCTGTTCATACCGTGACATGTATTCAGCAGCTTCCGTAAAATAGACCTGGATCGCATCTCCCAACAGGTTGATGCCAGTTCCCTCATCCCGGACGTTCATATAATGCAGGGTGATGCCCGTGTAGTACAGCTCCCTGACGATCATGGGCACGTCTTCCCGGCTGCGGGCCGCTGCCAGCAGCAGCTGATGCACCTTGAATGCCACACCCATATCCTCGCTGTTCGCATAGTTGAACAGCCTGCCTGCAAAGGCACTCAGTCCCTGGATATCCGTTTCGGTCAGAGCCGCAGGGTCGCGGTCGTAGACAAACTGCGCCAGCAGTGCCTCATTCTGCCGCATCAGGGTGTTGCATCTCAGCGCGTTGGTCTGGATCTTTTCCAGCACAGCAGCGGGAGCTTTGCCCTCCGGAAAGCTGGGCCGGGAGATCGAGCGCACAACGCGCAGATCCCGAATATACTGTTCAAAAGCCTCTGCCTGTGTGCACTCCATCTTATCAGCCCCTTTTGCCGAAGTCCGTCGTTCGATTTGAAAACTATAATTCAGTATACGGTATTTTTCGGCAGAAATCAACTGATTTTCGCAGATTTTTAGCCCCCCCCCCCGAATATTTTTACGCATTCATGCGTTGTTTTTTGTAAAACACACTTTTACCGGGGGATCGGGTGCGCTTGATTTACGAAATTGCTTCCGGCAGCTGCATCCATTTGCCCTTCCAGGCGTAGAGCACCATCAACACTGCACCCACAGCCCAGGACACCGGGTAGACCAGCAGCACACCCTCAATGCCTGCAAACAGGGGCAGGGCAAACTGGATCCAGACGATGCGGAACAGGCACAGGGAGATCAGCAGCACCACCATGGGCGGCACGCTCTTGCCGGTGCCGCGCACCGTACCGGCAAGGCCCTGCAGGATGCCCAGCATCCAGTAGAAGGGGCAGAAATAGAGCATACAGATCTTTCCGTAGGCAATGACCGTTTCATCGCCGGTGAACAGGTGCATGATGGAATCCTGGAAGGCGAGCAGCAGGATGCCGGTCAGGATGGTGTAAACGATGCACATGCCCAGGGTGACAAAGGTGCCCTTTTTGACACGGTCGATCTTGCCCGCACCAAAGTTCTGGCCCACAAAGGTGGTGGCCGCCATGCTGAAGCTCAGCACAGGCAGAATGTTGAAGCCATCCACCTTCATATAGGCGGCAAAGCCTGCCATGGCAGCGGCACCATAGCCGTTGACGCTGACCTGCACCAGCACATTGGAAAGGGAGATGACCATGTTCTGGATGCCGGTGGGCAGGCCCACCTTGATGATGCGGACCGCCATCTTTTTGTGCACGCGCACTTCCTTTGCCGTCACGCGGTAATCGTCCTCCACCCGCATCAGAAAACGCAGGGAGAGCACACAGGACACCAGCTGGCTGATATCGGTGGCAATGGCCGCACCGGCCACGCCCATCTTGCATCCGGCGATCAGGACAAGGTCGAGGACGATGTTGGTGATGGAGGCAGCGCCCAGGTAGAGCAGGCTCCGCTTGGAGTTGCCGGCGGCGTTCAGGATACCGGCCGCCATGTTATACACCACGCTGAACAGCACACCGCCAAAATAGAGCCGCATATAGAGCACCGCATCCTCCAGCACCTCTGCGGGGGTGTTCATGGCGGTGAGCAGGGCACGGCTGACGGCAATGCCGCACACGGTCAGGATCGCACCCAGAATGGCCGAAAGGGCCAGCGAGGTGTGAACTGCAGTGTGCGCGCCCTCCCTGTCCTTGGCTCCCAGAAACTGGGACACCACGACACCGGCACCCACGGCAATACCCTGGCTGAACCCGATGAGCAGGAAGATGGGCGATCCGCTGGAGCCGACGGCTGCCAGCGCATTGCTGCCCACAAAGTTGCCCACGATGATGGAATCGGCGGTGTTGTACAGCTGCTGCAGCATGTTGCCCAGGATCAGCGGCACCGAGAAGAGCAGGATGCTCTTCCAGATGCTGCCCTCTGTCATCAGCCGTGATTTTTTCTTTTCTTCTAAAATCGTCTGTGCCATAATGTTTCCTTTTTCACGCAAAGCTTCAACTCATAGATCAATCGTCATACAGATAAACGATACCTTGTTTCTGCCAAAAAGTCAAGCAAAAGCGTAAAAAGGGGCGTTTTCACCGGTTCCACCCTATTTCCACCCTCTTGCCGCTGGGTCCAGCATCTCGGCAGCGGAGTAGACCAGGGCGTTGCAGACTGCAGCGGCCACGGTGCTTCCGCCCTTGCGGCCCATGGCCGCGATGGCAGGCACGCCGTGGGCTGCACAGGCGGCAAACAGCGCTTCCTTGCTTTCCACCACATTCACAAACCCCACCGGCACGGCGATGACCAGGGCAGGCCGCAGCCCGGCCTCGATCTCCTCCACAATGGCCAGCAGGGCGGTGGGGGCATTGCCCACCGCAAGGATGGCCCCGGGGTGCTCCTGCGCCGCGCGGTGCATGGAGGCCACTGCCCGGGTGGTTCCGGTCTCGGCTGCGGTCCGCGCCACCTCGGGGTCCGCCATATAGCAGAGGGCACTGCCGCCCAGCCGGGCAAGAGCAGGCTTGGAAATGCCCGAAAGCGCCATGTTGGTGTCGGTGATGATGGGAGTCCCGGCCCGCAGGGCGGCCACACCTGCCGCCACAGCCCCCGGCGTAAAGCGCAGATTTTTCGCATAGTCAAAGTCGGCGGTGGTGTGGATGACCCGCTTGACCACAGCGGCAGTCTCGGGCGGCGGGGTCAGGCCCTGCGCTTCCAGCTCTGCCGTGATGATGGAAAGGCTTGTCCGCTCAATGTCGGCGGGCAGATGATGTTGTGGGATCATTGTGCATTCCTCCGCGGGTTCTCCAACCCCATGGCCGCGTAAACGGCATCCAGATCCAGCGCGCCGCGCACGCCATCGGCCAGCAGGTCAAACTGCTGCTGGCGGTACTGCTCCATCGGGATGAGGGCCGCGCTGTCCGGCGCAATGCCCTTGCGCCGGCAGAGCAGGGCCACCAGCTTCTCGGTGAGCGCACCGGTATCAAACAGGCCGTGCAGATAGGTGCCGAACACATTGTCCTGCACGCAGCCCTCGGGTGTGCCGTCTGCCAGTGTGCAGAAGGGCACACCCTGCACCTCGGTGCGGCCGGTGTGGATCTGATATCCGGTCAGGGCCGCACCCGCAAAGGGGGCGGCGGTCACGGCGGCAGTGTCCTGGGTGCGGTGCTTCTGGCCGGTAAAGACCGTGTGGGTGGGCAGCAGCCCCAGCCCCCGCACAGTCTGCACCGTACCGCTCTCCGTGCCTTCGGGGTCGGCCAGCGTCTCACCCAGCATCTGATACCCGCCGCAGACCCCCAGCACCGGCGTGCCGTTGGCCGCCAGCTTCAACAGGGCTGCTTCCAGCCCGGACTGCCGCAGCCAGAGCAGGTCATCCACCGTGTTCTTGGTGCCGGGCAGGATGATGAGATCCGGTGTGCCCAGCTGGCGGGTATTCTGCACATACCGCACGCCCAGCAGCGGGTGCTGCGCCAGCGGCATGAAATCGGTAAAGTTGGAGATGTGCGGCAGGCGGAGGATGGCCGCATCCAGCGGGTGGACCGTTCTGCCCGCATCCAGCCGGGTGGAAAGAGAATCCTCGTCCTCAATGTCCACCTTCAGGTAGGGCACGACCCCCAGCACCGGCAGCTGCGTTTTTTCTTCCAGCATAGCAAGGCCGGGGCGCAGGATCTCCACATCGCCGCGGAATTTATTGATGAGCAGCCCCTTGATGCGGGCGCGCTCCTCTGGCTCCAGCAGCGCCACCGTGCCGTACAGCTGGGCGAACACACCGCCCCGGTCGATGTCTCCCGCCAGCAGAACGGGGGCATCCACCAGCCGGGCAAGGCCCATGTTGACGATATCGTCTGCCTTCAGGTTGATCTCCGCCGGGCTTCCGGCCCCCTCAATGACGATGATGTCCACGGTTTCGGCCAGACTGTTGTAGGCCGAGAGGATCTCCGGGATGAGCGCTCTTTTCATTTTGAAGTAGGCGGCGGCGGGCATCTGGCCCCGCACCTCGCCGTTCACGATGACCTGACTGCCCACGTCACTGCTGGGCTTGAGCAGAATGGGGTTCATCCGCACATCCGGCTCGATGCCTGCGGCCTGCGCCTGCACCACCTGTGCCCGGCCCATTTCCAGCCCATCCCGGGTGACAAAGCTGTTCAGCGCCATGTTCTGGCTCTTGAAGGGAGCCACGCGGTAACCGTCCTGCGCAAAAATGCGGCAGAGGGCGGCGCACAGCAGGCTTTTGCCTGCACCGCTCATGGTTCCCTGCACCATGATGCACTTTGCCTTGCTCATTCCAGCACCTCCGCAAGAAGTTTCAAAAGCTGTTCGTTTTCAGGCCCGGTGCGCACGGCGGTGCGGTACCAGCCGGGGCCCAGCCCCGGGTAGTTCGCACAGCTGCGCAGCACAGCACCCCTTTGCCGCAGGGCTTCTCCCAGCGTCTCCGGGGCCTGAAACAGCAGGTAATTTGCCCTGCCGTCCAGCACCCGCAGGCCCAGCGCTCGCAGCCCAACCGTCAGGCGGGGCCGCTGTTCGGCAATGAGGGCCCGGACCTTTTCCACATACGCCGTCTCCTCCAACGCGGCAAGCCCCGCCGCCTGCGCCAGACTGGACACGCCCCAGGGCTGGCCGCAGGCCTGCATCTGTTCCAGCAGCGCTGTGTCGGCACTCAGGGCATAGCCCAGCCGCACGCCCGCCATGCCGTAGAGCTTGGTGAAGGCTTTCAGGATGACCAGATCTCCCTCCCCCAGCAGGCCTTTTGCCGTGTGCAGGGCATGGTCGGGCAGGAAATCGAGGAAGCATTCGTCCACCACCAGCAGGGTGCCGCACGCCGCACAGCGGCGGAGGATCTGCTCCACCAGCGGCAGAGCCGTCAGCTGGCCGGTGGGGTTGTTGGGCTGGCAGAGGAACACCATATCCACCCCCGGGCGGATGGCCGCACAGAACGCATCCGTGACCGCAAAGTCCTCCTGCTCCCGCAAAAAGAATCGTTCCACCGTGCAGCCGACACTTTCCAAAGCAGTGGCATACTCCGCAAAGGTGGGTGCGGTGACCAGCGCCCGGCGGGGCTTTTTGGCCCAGACCAGCCGGAAGATAAGGTCTGCCGCCCCATTGCCGCAGAGGATCTGCTCCGCCGACACGCCCTCATGGAGCGCCAGCTTTGCCCGCAGCTCCCGGCACAGGGGGTCGGGGTAGCGGTCGGCCGTGGGCAATGCCGCCGTGATGGCCCGGGCCACCCCTTCCGGCAGGCCCAGCGGGCTGACGTTAGCCGAAAAATCCAGCGCATCCCGCCCGAACTCGGCCCGGTAACCGGCCCAATCGCCGCCATGTACTAGTTGCATGTTCGTTCTCCTTTTCCTGGATGGTTCTGGATCCCAGCTCTTGGCTCCCCCTTTGGGGGAGCTGTCATGCAAGGCATGACTGAGAGGGCGAGGTCGTTACAAAAAAGCCCGTATTGCCACGCCCCACGCCAGTGCAAAAGCGCTTGCCACGTACATCATCCGGTTGGCACGCAGGATATCCTCCGGTTCAATGGGGCGCAGCGGATCGCCGATGGTGGGCTTGGCGTAGTATTCGCCAAAGTAATAGGCGGGCCCGGCCAGCTGCACCCCCAGCGCACCGGCGCAGGCGCTCTCGGTCTGGGCGCTGTTGGGGCTGGCGTGGTTGCGGCGGTCCCGCCGCCAGATCTTCCGCGCCCCTTTTGCGTCATTGTGCGTAAAGGCCGCGGCAGCCACCCACAGCAGGGCGGCAAGGCGGCTGGGAAGGTAATTTGCCGCATCGTCCAGCTTGGCCGGGATGCGGCCAAAGTAGAGATATTTTTCGTTTTTGTAGCCCAGCATACTGTCCATCGTGTTGACGGCCTTGTAGGTCAGGGCCAGCGGTGCCCCGCCGATGAGCATATAGAGCAGGGGCGCGATCACGCCGTCGCTGGCGTTTTCGGCCACCGTCTCCACAGCGGCTCTGGTCACACCCTCCAGCGTCAGATCCTGGGTATCCCGCCCCACGATGCGGCTGACCGCCCTGCGGGCGGCAGGCAGGTCGGGCTTGACCAGTTCCCGGTAAACATTGGTGCTCTCCTGCGCCAGCCCCTTTGCGGCCAGTGCCTGCCCGCACCAGAACATCTGGACGGCCAGCCCCAGCCACGGGCTGATACGGGCAGCCCCCAGGCAGACAAGGCTCGTCAGCAGAAAGGTGCCCACCGGCAGGCAGAAGGCTACAATGGCCCCGCCCAGCAGTTCCCCCTGAGGCGTTTTTGGCAGGCGGGCCCGCAGGCGCTTTTCCAGCGCCGAGATGGCCTTGCCCATGTACACCACCGGGTGGGGCAGCCAGGCCGGGTCGCCAAAGAGGCAGTCCAGCACAAAACCGCCGAGTACTGCGTATTCGATCATCTGGCATCCTCCTTTGTGTACTGCACAGTTTTCAGCAGGTGCAGCACCCGCTGCTCCGCCCAATCTCCTGCATCCAGAACGTAGCCGCCCGCATTGGGGGCGCACCAATGGTAATAATCCGCATGGGGCAGGGCGTAGCGCTCCATGGCAGCCATCTGGGTGCCGCCGTGGGCCAGAATGACCAGTGTCTCTTCCCCTTCGGTAAGGGCCTTGTCCACCAGTGCGGCAAAGGCCCTGCACACCCGCTCCGAAAAAACAGCCTTGGTCTCGCCGTCCGGGCAGGGGCTTTCGCAGTTGGCGTTCACCCAGGCCAGATAATCCGGGTCGTGCTCCATCTCAATGAAATTGCGGCCCTCAAAGCTGCCGAAGCACATCTCCTGCAGGTCTTTCACCTCCACGAGCCTTGCACCCGGGAAGAGCACCTCCGCGGTCTGCCGGGTGCGGCAGAGCGGGGTGATATAGACCGTTTCCGGCCGGAGGTCAGCCTGCCGCAGCTGGGCGCGGCCCGCAGGGCTCAGGGGGATATCCCGCTGGCCCTGATAGCGCTTTTCGGCGTTGTAGGCCGTCAGGCCGTGGCGCAGAAGATAGATCAGCATGGGGGCAGTTCTCCTTTCAATACTGTGGGGATACCGCAGAACATCTGCACCACGCACCCGGCCCGGGCCGCCAGCAGGCAGGCCAGCCGTCCGGCGGCTTCCCGGGCGGCCCGCTCCCCTGCGTCCATGGGCACCACGCCGCCGCCCACCTCGGTGGCCATCACGATATCATAAGCGGAGAGCTCCTCCGCAAGCTTTTCCATATCCTCAACCTCTGCGGCCAGGGCCTGCACCTCCGCAATGCGGGTGCCGGGCAGGCGCTGCGCAAAGGTGCGCTTGCCGCTGTACAGCGGCCCGGTGATAAAGATCATAACAGTCCTCCCCACTGGCAGGCACACAGCGCCGCCAGCATCCACAGCTCGGCTTTCTGCAAAAACCACCCGGCCAGATCGCCGGTGATGCCGCCAAACTGCTTACCCGAAACAACATGATAGCGTGCAAACACAAGAAACGCCGCCAGCACCAGCGCCCAGCCGCCCAGTGCCAGCAGGGCGGCGCTGAGCAGAGCGGCCAGCACCATCAGCACCCGGCGGACAGTAGTTCGATCCGCCGCCGTGGCAAAGGTGTGGGCAAGGCCGGTGTTCTTTGCCATCGGGAACGATGCCACGGCCAGGCCCGAGAGGGCCCGTTCCAGCACAAGGGCCAGTGTCCAGCACAGGCCCACCCGGGGCGTGAAGTCCACGCAGGCGCAAAGGGCAAGGTAGGCCGCAAAATAACTGCACAGCCGGATCACCGCAAAGGCACCGCAGTGGGGGTCTTTGAGGATCTCCAGCTTCTTTTCCCGGTCGCCATAGCTGGAAAGGGCATCGCAGGTATCGGCATAGCCATCCAGGTGGATGCCGCCCGTGACCCAGACCGGGATCAGGCAGAACCCCGCCGCTTTTGCGGGCATCGGCAGGGGCAGAGCGCCGCACAGGCACCACAGCCCGCCAATGACCACCCCGATGAGCGGGAAGGCACACATGGCATACCGCATGTTTTTCTGGTTCCACGCGAACTGCGGCACCGGCAGGGCCGAAAACATGGCAAAGGCCACTGCAATGGTCTGCAATCCAATCATTTTTCCACTCCTTTATAATAGACCGGGATGCCGCACACCACCCGCACCACATGGTCAGCCCGGGCGGCAAGGGCATTGTTCACCTGCGCCAGCGCTTTCAGGTAGCGCCCGGTGTCGCCTGCGTAGTCGGCACCGCCGCTGAACACCTCGTTGGAGACCACAATGAGGTGCGCGCATTGTCCGGCCAATTGGTCCAGTCCTTCCAAAATGGCCGAAGCCGCATTTTCTCCCGCCCCGGCGGGGTCGTAGAGCTCGTTGGCGGTCAGGTTGCCCAGATCCTCCAACAGCGCAGTTCCCCGGGCAGGCAGATGGATGTTCTCCAGATGCAGGGGGCACTCCACGGTCTCAAACTGCTTTGCCGCCCGCATCTTCCGGTGCTTTTCCACCCGGGCGGCACACTCGGCATCCCACACCTGCATGGTGGCGATGTAATAGCGCGGGAGTGCGGTTTTCAGCACCAGGCTCTCGGCATACCCGCTCTTGCCGCTGGCGGCACCGCCCAATACCAGCGTCAGCATTGGGGGGTGTACGGCGTGATGCCGCCCTCCGTGAAGGAATAGCAATCGCGGTAAACGGCCAGTGCCATATCCCACAGCGGGATGCTTGCCACCGCTCCGGTGCCCTCGCCGAGATGGAGCCCGGCGGTGAGCAGGGGCGCTTTGCCCAGCGCTTCCAGCACCAGCCTTGCTGCCGGTTCGGTGGAGCAGTGGCTGGCAAACACGGCCTTTTCCGCGGCGGGGCAGAGCCGCACCGCGCACAGAGCCGCCACCCCGCTGATGAAGCCATCCATCAGCACGGGCAGGCCTTCCAGCGCACCGCCCAGAAAAACACCGCACAGCCCGGCGATGTCGAACCCGCCCAGCTTGGAAAGCACGTCCAGAGGGTCAGCAACATCGGGCTGATTCCGCGCAATGCCCCGCCGGATGGCATCCAGCTTGCGGGCAAGCCCCGCGTCGGAAAGGCCCGCACCCCGGCCTGTCATCCGCTCCACGGGCTGACCCAGCAGAACCGCAGCCACGGCGCTGGAGGTGGTGGTGTTGCCAATGCCCATCTCCCCCGTGGCCAGCAGCTGCACCCCCGCCGCCTTCTGCGCCCGGACAAGCCCCATGCCCGCTGCAATGGCATCCACCGCCTGCTGGCGGGTCATGGCAGGGCCGGTGGTGAAATCGGCCGTCCCGGCGGCAATGCGGCAGTTCTGCACCCCGGGCACCGGCTCCCCGGCCATGCCAAGGTCCACAGGAACCACTTCGCAGCGGGCCGTTTTTGCCATCTGGCAGACACTGGTGCGCCGGGCGGCAAGGTTCTCGGCCACGGCCCGGGTCACGCTCTGGTCCGTCTGGCTCACGCCCTGCGCCACCACGCCGTTGTCGGCGCAGAGCACCAGCACGGCCCGGCGGGAAAACGCCAGCTCTGCCGTACCGGTCAGGGCGGCGGCATCCTCCAGCATGGTCTCCAGCCTGCCCAGCCCGCCCAGCGGCTTGGCCAGGCTGGCCCAGTGGGCGTGGGCGGCGGTGCGTGCGGTCTCGTCCGGCCGGGTGATCTTGGAAAGAAGCTGTTTCAGTTCAAGCTCTGTCATTGGTCCTGTTCCTCTTGATGATAGTGTGCGGCGGCATCCACGAACCGCCGGGGCAGGGCCGTGCCCGCCCAATACAAATGCGGGAAGCCCGCATAGAAATGCTCGTTTGCAAAGCCGCAGTCCCATTGCTTCCCGTTGGGCTTTGCGGCGGTAAAGCCGGTGCCGTTGTCTGTGGAATCCCAGTGGTGGAACTCGTGCACCGGCAGACGCTCCCCGGCGCGGAACAGCATACTGTCGGCGCGGGCGGTCAATGCCGCGTATCCAAACCGCACCAGCCGCCCCACCCGGAAGCCCTGCCCCGGCAGAACGCCTGCCATGGGCCAGTGTTTCCCGTTGGCATCCTCCAGGCTCTGGCCCAGATAGAGAAAGCCCCCGCACTCGGCCACCGTGGGCAGACCGCGCTCCACAGCCCGGCGCACAGAGGCCAGCATGGAGCGGTTTGCGCTCAACTGCCCGGCATACAGCTCCGGGTAGCCGCCGGGCAGATAGAGCCCGCCGATCTGCTCCGGCAGGACGGAGTCCTGCAGGGGGCTGAACCAGAAGAGCTCCGCCCCCGCCCGCTCCAGTGCTTCCAGCGTTTCGGCGTAGGTGAAGCAAAACGCCGCATCCCTTGCAACGGCAATGGGAACGCGGGGGCGCTGTTCCTCTGCTCCCTGGGGCGGCAGCTCTCCCGCAGGGAGGAGCCGATCGGTGTGCACCAAAGGCGCTGCGCACTCGGTCAGAGCAAAAAGCTTTTCCCAATCCATCACCAGCGCATCGGCCATCCGGCTGATCTTCTGCTGTAAGTCCGCGATCTCCCCGGCAGTTTTCAGGCCTAAGTGGCGGCTCTCAAGGGCGGCATCCGGCAGGTGGGGCAGATAGCCCAGCACCGGCAGGCTGGTCTCCCGTTCCAGCATGGGAACCAGCAGAGCATACAAATGGGGGGCGCAGTCATTGAGCAGGATGCCCGCCAGATGGCTGGGGGTGCGGAACTGTTTCAGCCCGTTGATCTGGGCCGCCAGCGTCAGGCTGGCCCCTCTGGGCTGGACCACCAGCAGCACCGGCAGGCCCAGCGTATCGGCCAGATGCCAGGCACTGGCGGTATCACTCACGCCGCCCAGGCCATCGTAAAAGCCCATGGCACCCTCGCACACGGCTGCCCCGTGCCCGGCGGCGGCCTGCGCATAGAGCGCGCGCACGGTCTCCGGCGGGGAGAAAAACAGGTCGAGGTTATGGCTCTCCACCCCCAGCACGGCCCGGTGAAACATGGGGTCGATATAGTCCGGCCCGCTCTTGAAGGAGCAGGGATCCTGCCCCCGCCGCTTGAGCGCCGCCAGCAGAGCGCAGGTCAGTGTGGTTTTGCCGCTGCCGGAACAGGGCGCGGCCACAAGAAATTGGATCATTTACGTTCTCCTGTGATAAGGAAGATGGGGTTATTGGCCATCAGCAGGTGGAGCCTGCCCGCAGGCCGGGTGCGGCTGACTGCGATCTGCGTCACCTCCGCAGCAAGGCCGTGGGCAGTCAGTGCGGCCACGGCGGCGCTCAGCGTTTCCAGCGCAATGGCAGAGATGCAGATGCGGGCGTTCGGATTCCGGGCAAGCACTGTGTTCACCACAGCCTCCATGCCCCCCTTGGTCCCGCCGATGAACACGGCATCCGGGGCGGGCAGGTCAGCCAGCGCAGCGGGGGCGCGGCCCTCCACCAGTGTCAGGTTGCAGGCGTGGAACGTTTCCCGGTTCTGCCGGATGAGCCCGCAGGCCTCCGGGTCACACTCCACGGCATACACATGCCCCCGGGGCGCAGCCAGTGCCAGCTCCACGCTCACGCTGCCGGTGCCCGCCCCCACATCCCACAGAGTATCGCCGGGCTGCACGGCCAGCTTGGCCAGCGCCGCCGCCCGCACCTCCTGCTTGGTCATGGGCACCTCTCCCCTGTGGAAGGCTTCATCCGGGAAGCCGGGCACCCGCCGGGGCGGCTGAGGAAGATGCTCCACAAGCAGAACGCTCAGGCTTGCAAACTGCTTTTGCGCAAACTCCTGCGCCGTGCCGAACAGGATCTTCTCCTCTGCCCGGCCCAGCTCTTCGCCCACCAGCACATGGGCATCGCCCAGCCCGGCAGCAGCCAGCCGGCCGCAGAGGGAGGCAGGCGTTTCTGCCCCGCCGGCCAGGAAAAACACAGGCTTTCCCCCGGCCGTCAGGCACTCGGCCACCGGGTCGCAGGCACAGCCGTGGGCCGAGACCAGCTTCCACTCCTGCCAGGAGCGGCCCACCGCAGCGGCCAGCAGCTGAACGCTGGAAAGCCCCGGCAGCACCCGGCAGGAGATGCCAAAGGCCCGCAGCATCGGCAGCAGCTGGGCCGCACCGGAGTAAAACCCGGTGTCGCCGCTGTACACAAGGGCAGCATCCACCTCCGGGTCAGCCGCCAGCGCGGCAAGGACATCCTCAGGCTGATACAGGGCCTTCCGGTGTTCCGTGCAGCCCTGCGGCAGCTGTTCCAGCAGGCGCTTTGCCCCCAGGATCAGTCCGGCGTTCTGCAGGGCAGCAAGGCCCTGCGCGGTCAGGCTTTCCGGCGTGCCCGACCCCATCCCGATGAGTGTGATCATTGCAGCATCTCCTTACAATGTGTCAGGATCTGTTCCGCCGTTTCGCCCTGCTCGGCCGGGCGGCGGATGACGATGAGCTGTGCCCCGGTGTCCTGCGCTGCCCGGGCTTTTTCTTCAAAGCCGCCCGCCGCGCCGCCGTCTTTGGTAACGAGGAAGCGGATGGCAAACTGCTCCATCAGTGCCCGGTTCAGCGCATAGGAGAACGGCCCCTGCATGGCGATGATGTTCTTATGGGGGATATCTGCCCCCTCGCAGGCGGCAATGCCCTCCCGGGTGGGCAGGACACGGGGAAAGAGCCGTGCCGGTTCCAGCACAGCAAAGGCAGAAAGCTCCTTGGCCCCGGTGGCAAGCAGGACATTTCCCTGCGTCCGGGCCAGAAATCCCGCCGCATGGGCCGCAGAGGCAAACACCATGCTCCCGGCAGGCAGCGGGCTTTCGGGCCGGAGCAGGCGGCGGTACTCCGTGCCTGCTGTTTTGCAGGCTGCCCGGATGTTTCGGGTGGCCTCCACCGCATACGGATGGGTCGCATCCACGCAGAGGTCAGCCCCCTGCAGCAGGGCGGTCATCTCCTCCGGGGTCAGCCGCCCGCAGTGGACGGTGATGCCGGACCTTTCGCCCTGTTCCTCAGCCCCCAGCGGGGTGGCCACGCTGACCAGTACCTCGGCCCCCAGTGCGGCCAGCTGCTTTGAAAACATGCGGCCCTCGGTGGTGCCGCTGAATATTACGGCCCTCATGCGCGGTACCCCCGCGGCGTGACCATCCGCCCGCTCAGCTGGCGGGTCTGGGCGTTGCCGACAAACACGGTGGTGAACATATCCACCGGGGTGGTTTCCAGCGCAGCCAGCGTCAGAACGCGGCTTTCCTGCCCCTCCCGGCCAATGTTCCGCACAATGCCGCAGACCGTTCCGGGTGCTTTGCCGTTTGCCAGCAGGATGCGCACCGCCCGCGCCAGATAGTCCGGCCGCCCCTTGGAGGAGGGGTTGTACAGCGCGATGCAGAAATCCCCCATGGCTGCTGCCGCCAGCCGCCGCTCAATGACCTCCCACGGCGTGAGCCGGTCAGAGAGGGAGAGCACACAGAAATCGTGGGCCAGCGGGGCACCCAGCACCGCACCGCCGCTCAGGGCGGCGGTCAGGCCGGGCACCACCTCCACCGTCACGTCCGGGAAGTGCTCAGCCAGCTCCAGCAGAGGGCTTGCCATGCCGTAGACCCCGGCATCTCCCGAGCAGACCAGCGCCACCGCCCTGCCGCTCCGGGCCGTTTCCAGCGCCCAGCGGCAGCGGTCGATCTCCTTGGTCATGCCGGTGGAATAATAGAGCTTATCCGGGAAGTAGGGGCGCACCAGATCCAGATAGACCGTATAGCCGCACAGCACCTCGGCTTGCGTTAAGGCGCTCTGCGCCTGTGCGGTCAGAAACCGGGGATCCCCGGGCCCAAGCCCGACAACAAAAACAACATTAGGCATCCTGCCACCTCCAATCCGGGGCAAAGGGACGAAGCGCCAGCGCAAAGGTCACGCCGCCGCCCGCCTGTTTGGGAAGAATGATCGTGCCGCCTGCCGCCAGCACCGCCGCCCGCTCGCAGACATTGTCCACACCGGTCACGCTCCGGACAAAGGCCGAAGGTGTGAACTGCCCGGGGGCGTTCTGCAGCTGTGCGGCAGAATAGAACTGCACCGGCCAGCCGTGGATTCTGCAAAATTCCAGCAGGCCCGGCTCATGGGCTTTCAGGTCGATGCTGGCTGCCGCCGTGATGCACACTGCTGCAAGGCCGTGGGCCGCGCAGAACTGTGCAAAGGCCGCTTCCAGCTGTGCGGCGCTGGTCCCCCGCCTGCACCCGATGCCCAGCACACCGATCTTCGGGATCAGGTGCAGCGCATCGCCCGCCGGGAAAAGGGTCAGGACAAAGTCGGCACGCTCTGCCTCCCCCGCCGGGACCACCCCGGCAGGGGCCTGCCCGGCAATGGGGAATTCCGAGCGGTACCGCACCGGCCCGCCCGCCAGCAGTCTGCTGCTGACGCGCTTGATGCGCTCCGGCTCCAGCACGGCGCAGTTCTGGTGCCTGGCCCACGCATCCACGGCAAACACACCGTTGGCATCGGTGGCCGTGGTAATGACCGGCACCGCACCACAGACCGCCGCCAGCGCCCGGGCCAGATCGTTGGCCCCGCCCAGATGGCCCGAAAGGATCGGCACCGCAAAATGGCCGCACTCGTCCAGCACCACCACGGCAGGGTCCACCGCCTTGTTCCGGCAGTGGGGCGCAATGGCCCGCACCGCAATGCCCACAGCCCCCACAAAGATCAGGGCATCCGCATGGGCGAACTGCTCCGCAGCCCAATCGGCAAGGCCAGGCCCGCCATGGCCGCAGCGGTCTACGGTGCCGGGCAGGGCACTGGCCAGCTTTTGGGCCAGCGCCAGCCCTTTTTCCGTAAAGGCAAGATAGGCGCGGGTCACTGGTCTGCCCCCTTGCGGAACTCCGTCGTAAAGGTTGGGTCGTAGAGCTTGCTCCGCTCATACCGGGTGCCCAGAAATTCCCCCACCACGATGAGCGCTGTTTTGGTGATGCCGTTGGCGCGGGTGCTCCCGGCCAGCGTGCCCACGGTGCAGCGCACCACCTTCTGCTCCGGCCAGCTGGCCTTGTAGACCACGGCGGCAGGGGTCTCCGGCGTATAGGCTCCGCCTGCCAGCAGGGCCTGCTGCACCTTGTCGATGAGGCCGATGGAAAGGAAGATCACCATGGTTGCCCCATGGGCGGCAAGGCTGGCCAGCTTCTCCTTTTCCGGCACCGGGGTGCGCCCCTCCATCCGGGTGATGATCACGGTCTGGCTGATGGTGGGCAGGGTGTACTCGGCGTTCAGCGCCGCCGCCGCCCCGCAAAAGCTGGACACGCCGGGGGTATCATCGTAGGGGATGCCATCCGCATCCAGTGCGTCCATCTGCTCCCGGATGGCCCCATACAGGCAGGGGTCGCCGGTGTGGAGCCGCACGGTGGTCCTGCCTGCGGCTTCCACCCGGCGCATCACGTCCAGCACCTGTTCCAGTGTCATCTCGGCGCTGTTGTAAACGGCGCTCTCCGGCTTCGCCAGCCCCAGCAGAGCCGGGTTGACCAGACTGCCCGCATAAATGATGCAGTCGGCTTCCTGCAGCAGGGCCGCGCCCCGCCGGGTGATGAGGTCAGGTGCGCCGGGGCCTGCGCCTACAAAATGTACCATCTCAATGCTCCTTCCATTCGTTCAGCAGTTGTGCGGCAGTGTCGGTGGCTCCCAGTGGGCCGTGCTGGTTGGAAAACCTGTCTCTTATACACATCTGACGCTGCCG
>ENA-OZAB01000269-OZAB01000269.1-human-gut-metagenome-genome-assembly--contig:-NODE-269-length-33577-cov-9.664489_pt1 | contig 33577 bp, 26 predicted proteins | sample MGYA00243297_ERZ653491 | MGnify/ENA primary metagenome ERZ653491 (study PRJEB26926, sample SAMN06165154) | human gut metagenome | biome: ENVO:00009003; feature: ENVO:2100002; material: ENVO:00002003... | reverse complement strand
TTAGGAGGAAAGCAAATTGTTCAGAGGTAAGAATTATAAAGAGAGCGCAAAGCTCGTAGATAAACAGGCGCTTTACGATCCGAAGGACGCTTTCGAGCTCGTCTGCAAGGCCTCCAAGGCGAAGTTCGACGAGACCGTCGAGCTGCACGTCAAGCTCGGCGTCGACTCCCGTCACGCCGACCAGCAGGTCCGCGGCGCCATCGTGCTGCCGAACGGCACGGGCAAGACCCTGCGCGTCCTCGTGTTCTGCAAGCCGGAGCGCGAAGAAGAGGCCAAGGCCGCCGGCGCGGATTACGCGGGCGGACAGGACCTGGTCCAGAAGATCCAGACTGAGAACTGGTTCGAGTTCGACACCGTCATAGCCTCCCCGGACATGATGGGCGTGGTTGGCCGTCTCGGTAAGCTGCTCGGCCCCAAGGGCCTGATGCCGTCCCCGAAGGCCGGTACCGTCACCCCGAACATCGCCCAGGCCATCACCGAGGCGAAGGCCGGTAAGATCGAGTACAGGCTCGACAAGACCAACATCATCCACTGCCCGATAGGCAAGGTCAGCTTCGGCGCGGACAAGCTCGTCGAGAACTACAACGCCCTCATCGGCGCCATCATCAAGGCCAAGCCCGCTGCGGCGAAGGGCCAGTATATAAAGAGCTGCGTCACCGCCTCTACCATGGGCCCCGGCGTGAAGATCAACGCCAACAAGCAGCTGTAAGCGCGTCACATATGCGAAAAAGCTCCCCGGCTAAGGCCGGGGAGCCTTTTTGTTCTTATTTGGCGTGTATGTCGATGAACTCGGCGCGGAGCTTGGAATACATGATTTTCTGACTGCTGTAGAGTCCGGTGTAGCCTGAGAGCATATAGGCAATAGCGCAGGCGACGGCGGAGTAGACAATGCCTCCGGAGCCGAAGAGCTCAACGGCGAGGATGACGGAGGCCACAGGACAGTTGACCGCCCCGCAGAAGAGCGCAACAAGTCCCACCGCCGCGGCGAAGCCCGCCGGTATGCCCAGAAGCGGACCCAGGACGCAGCCGAGCGTCGCGCCAATGAAGAAGGTCGGAACGACCTCGCCGCCGCGGAAGCCGCAGCCGAGCGTGACAGCCGTAAAGAGGAGCTTCAGCGCAAAGGCCAGGGGCTCCGCCTCGCCCGCAGTGACGGCGCGGGAGATGACGGCAGTACCGGCGCCGTTGTAGTCCGTCGTGCCGCAGAGATAGGTAAGGGCGATGATGACGAGGCCGCCCCCGGCAGCGCGCAGGTAAGGGTTCCGGACTGCCCTGGATATGAGTCGTTCGCCCTTGTGCATGGTCTCGCAAAAGACTATGCTCATGGCGGCGCAGGCGATGCCCAGAACGGCGACGCGCCAGAGCATATCGGCGGAGAGCGCCGGAGCTTCGACGGTGAACCTGGTGGGCGCGATGTCAAAGAGCTGCGTTACACCAAAAGCGGCGAGCGCGGCGGTCAGACATGGGACAAGTCCGGAGTAGTAGACGACGCCGACGCTGATGACCTCGAGCGCGAAGATGGTGGCAGTGAGCGGCGTGCCGAAGAGGGCGGAAAAGAGGGCGCTCATGCCGCAGAGCGTGGCGAGGCGCATGTCCTTGTCGTCAAGACGGAAGAGCCTGCCCATGCTCCAGCCGAGACCGCCGCCGATTTGGAGGGCAGCGCCCTCGCGGCCTGCGGAGCCTCCGCCCAAGTGTGTCAGGACGGTGGAGGCGAAGATGACTGGGACGAGCGCCAGGGGGATCTTTTCACCGAGGTGTATGGAGTCTATGACGGCGTTGGTACCCTCGCTTTCGAGGTGTGTGTAGCGGTAGATGAGCGCGATGAGCACGCCGATGACGGGCAGCAGCCAGAGCAGCCAGGGAAAGCTCTCGCGCAGACTGTTGGCGCCGTCTACGCTCAGGTGGAAGGCGGAGCCTATGAGTCCGCCCACCGCGCCTGTGACGGAGGCGATGGCGAGCCATTTTATAAAAGTGCGCAGGAATCTAGCGGCGGCGCGGAGCCTGCCGGACAGTTCTTCGGACAAGTCGAAAACCCTCCCAAATGCGGATACGCAGACAGTATATAATGTCCGCCGCGAAAAATCCACAGTCTATTTCCGCGCGCCTCTCCTCAGCTGCGCACGGGGAAAAAAGAGCCTTGATTTTTTGCCGGCGCTTGTATATAATAAACGTTACTGTGCAGCGGTATCGAAGTGGTCATAACGGGGCTGACTCGAAATCAGCCGCTTCAAAAGGAAGCTCACAGGCAAAAAATCCAGTAAAATCAATGCTTCCGGGGTTTATCGAAGGAGCGGAGAGAAGCGTTTCTCTCCCTAATGTCTCTCCAAAAATCGAGGGACGAGAATAAAAGTTAATATACGGAGCGGTATCGAAGTGGTTATAACGGCCCTGACTCGAAATCGCGGTCGCTTTCGGGTAGCTCCCTTAGCGGAAACCCTTGATTTTATGGGGCTTTTCGGGTATCCTTAACTAAATAATTTTCCTTGTTCTCCCCATCAGTTCTCCCCGTTTTCTGAGGTGCTGATGTTGAGATAAATACGGAGACGTATCGAAGTGGTCATAACGGGACTGACTCGAAAATAGGACACACCTTCCCCCTCGCGGGTGCGAATGGGCGCACTGACCCCTTGGTCACGAATCTACCTAAATCGTCGATTCGACAAACGATGACAGCGTTGGACAAAAATTAGTCCTTCCGAGACAGGATAGGTCTTTCACCACAATAACCGCTATATGGACATAGCCAGAAGTGACCCTCATTACTGATGAGGGTCAGGGTAGAAAACCCTCATTTGAAATGAGGATAACACGATTATGGAGGAAATCAGCCATGCCAACACTTGAATGGATTGGAAAGAGCAAGGTTATCAATCATCATCAGGAAGTTCCGTTCCGGGTGTTGGAGCGCAAGTACAGCTTTGATGAAAACGGACAGCACGACGAGGATAACGGCAGCGAAAATATGATTATCCGGGGAGATAATCTGGAAGCCCTGAAAGCCCTGCTGCCCCGGTATGAAGGACGGATAAAGTGTATCTACATCGACCCGCCCTACAACACAGGAAACGAGGGATGGGTTTATAACGATAACGTCAACGACCCGAAAATCAAAAAATGGCTGGGCGAGGTTGTTGGCAAAGAGGGCGAGGACTTGACCCGCCATGACAAGTGGCTGTGTATGATGTACCCGCGCTTGAAGCTGCTGCAAAAGCTGCTGGCGAACGATGGTATTATTTTTATCAGCATTGATGATACTGAATGCTCTAACCTCATTCTAATTTGTAATGAGATTTTTGGAGCAAGCAACTTTGTTGCAAACGTTTCATGGCAGAGAACCTATTCGCCACGCAATGATTCCAAGGGAATTGTAAGCGAGGTTGAGCATCTTGTTGTGTTCAGTAAAAATCCAGGCTGGCAACCGAATAAACTACCCCGCACAGAAGCAATGGATTCGCGCTACAAAAATCCAGACAACGATGTTGCACCGTGGAAAAGTAGTGACGCTTTTGCTCCGGGCGCAGCTACCCATCAAGGAATGGTTTATGCGATTCAGCACCCATTCACAGGAAAAATGCTATATCCGTCAAATGGGCGGTGCTGGCGTTATCAGCAATCCTCAATGCTGGAATATATGCAAGGTTGGTGCAATTACCGCCTTGAAAACCTACATGATGAAAAAGAGCGCGCAAGAGTTTGTGGCATAGATGAATCAGCGGTAAGAAAAGATGTACTTGCTATCGTACTGGAAGAGCCGTTGGAGGTATCAGCGGCAAAAGCCCAAAAAGTATATAACCGTGGCAGATGGCCCGGTTTCTATTTCACCAAGGGCGGGTATGGCGGTATTGCGCGTAAAACGTACCTTGAAAATGTAGGCGGCAGACTTCCAACCAACCTTTGGATGTACGAAGAAACAGGGCATACCGACGAAGCGAAAAAAGAGCTTATCAGCTTGTTCGGTGGGCGTTCTCCGTTTGATACGCCTAAGCCCACCCGCCTACTCGATTTTGTTTTGAAAGTGGCTGGAACGAGCGAAACCCTTATGCTTGATTCCTTTGCTGGCTCTGGGACAACCGCCCATGCAGTTTTGAACGCCAACAAAGCGGACAACGGTAATCGTCACTTCATCTTAATTGAGATGATGGACTACGCCGACAGCATCACCGCCGAGCGCGTGAAGCGGGTCATCAAGGGCTACGGCGAGGGCAAGAACGCCGTGGATGGTACAGGCGGCAATTTCAGTTTCTACGATCTAGGCGAGCCGCTGCTTGTGGGCGATTGCCTGAATGAAGCCGTTGCCCCGGAGAAAATCCGGGAATACATCTGGTTCATGGAAACCAAGCAGCCCTACGCCCCGCTCGGCGGCGGCAATCCGTATTACCTCGGCAAGCACAACAGCACAGGCTATTATTTCTACTACGAACCGCAGCGCGTGACGGTGCTGGACTATGCGTTTCTTTCCACCATCACGGAAAAGGCGGACGGCACGGTGATTTACGCCGACCGTTGCTCTATCAGTGAGGACAAGCTGGCAAAAATGGGCGTTACATTCAAAAAGATTCCGCGCGATATTAGCAGATTGTAAGGGGGTGTTCGCTATATGGAACTGAAAACATATCAGAAAAAGGTGATAGCGGACTTGACCCGCTATCTGGAACTGCTGAACGAAACAAAGAGTGACGCAGCGGCGTTTCGCCTGTTTTGGCAGGAGAAATCAGCCCCGACGTTAGGGCTATACCAAAACGTTATACCCGGTGTTCCGAACCTCTGCTTCAAGGTGCCGACGGGCGGCGGCAAGACCTTTATTGCCTGCAACGCCGTTCGCCCTATCTTTGACGCGCTCCCCGCTACCAAGACAAAGGCGGTCGTGTGGCTTGTTCCGTCGGACGCGATTCTGACGCAGACGGCGAAAGCCCTGAAAGACACGTCCCACCCCTACCGTCAGAAGATTGACGTGGATTTCGGCGGGCGTGTGGAGGTCTACACCAAGCAGGAGCTTTTGAACGGTCAGAACTTTAACCCCACCGCCGTAACGGAGCAGTTGTCGGTTATGGTGCTGTCCTACGATTCGTTCCGTGGGCGCGGCAAGGAGGTCTTGAAAGCCTATCAGGAGAACAGCAACCTTGCCGAGTTTGCAAAGGTGCTGGGCAAGCCCGACAGCCCCATTGAAAAAGCGGACGAAACCGCCCTATTCCAGATTATCAATCAACTTAACCCGCTTGTCATCGTGGATGAGAGCCACCATGCCCGGTCGGAATTGAGCCTTGAAATGCTGGAAAATTTCAATCCCTGCTTTGTGCTGGATTTGACCGCCACGCCAAAAAAGGAGAGCAATATCATCTCCTATGTGGACGCGGTGCAGCTTAAAAACGAACACATGGTAAAGCTGCCCGTGATCGTCTATAACCGGGACAGTCAATCCGAGGTGCTGATTGATGCAATCGACCTGCGGAACAAACTGGAAGAAATCGCAAATGCGGAGTACACCAGGACGGGCAAATATATCCGTCCTATCGCGCTGTTTCAGGCGCAGCCGAAGGGCAAGGAGGACGCGACCACCTTTGAAAAGCTGCGGGACAAGCTGGTGGACGCCGGGATTCCCGCCGAACAGATCGCCATTCGTACCGCCGATGTGAACGAACTGAAAAACACCGATTTGATGTCCCCAAACTGCCCGATTCGTTACATTATCACGGTCAATGCGCTGAAAGAGGGGTGGGATTGCCCCTTTGCCTATATCCTTGCGTCTCTTGCCAATAAGACAAGTCAGGTTGACGTGGAACAGATTTTGGGACGGATTCTCCGTTTGCCCCATACGAGCCAGCATACGCAAAGCGCACTCAATATGTCCTATGTGCTGACTTCTTCCAACGACTTCAACAATACTGTGGCGCATATTGTCAAGGGCTTGAACAGCGCGGGATTCAGCGATAAGGACTATCGGATCGGTGAGTCTGCAAAACCGCAGGTCCCCGAACAGCCAGCGGAACAAATCACGCTGCCTGATCAGCAAGGGTGTCCTGAAACGGGAACCCCTTTGGAAACCGCCGAGGACGATTTTTCTGGGCTGGATGGGAAATCTATCGGGGCAGAGTTGGAGCGGCGCAGAGAACAGGCGCAAACGCCTGAAACTGCCCCGAAAGCCGACACCATGCTGGACGCTGCCGCAGAGGTCGAAAAGGCATATACAGACGCAATCCAACAGACAGACAATGACCCGATGATGGACAATCTTCCGTGGGAGGTGCGGGATAAAGTGAAATCATTTGGGGTAAACCCGCAGTTCCGGGAGGATATTGAAACGCTGCAAATCCCGCAGTTTTTCCTGAAAGTTGAGCAATCTTTGTTTACGGACGGTTCTTTTGAACTGCTGGACAAGGAAATGCTGGCAGATGGCTTTACCCTCAAGGGCAAGGCATACGACATTGATTTTGCCGCCGCAGACGATGAAATCCGCGAAATCGATGTGCGGGAGCAGGACGGCGGTTTGCCGAAGGTGTTCAAGATGGAGAGCGCCGAACAGCGGTATTTCAAAGAGTGGTTCAACAATCTGCCGCCGGAGAGCCGAGTGCGTCAATGCAAGGATATGATGTTCAATCAGCTTAACAAGCTGAATATGGTGGACGCTGCCGAACTGAAAGCCTACATAGACCGCATTGTGGACGATATGGACAAGGCGCAGCTTGCCGCTATGGAGAAAGCCCCGCTGGGCTATGCGGCAAAGATCCGTGACAAGATCGAAACGCTGCTGGAAGCCCACTATCGGGAAACCTTTGAAAAGTGGCTGGAAACGGAGCGTATTGTCTGCAAGCCCTATTTCCGTCTGCGCCCCTCTATCCATCCTGCCACATATACCGACATATATGCCCGTTCTCTGTATGCAGCAGAGGACGGTGACATGAACAAACTGGAACAGAAGTTGATTGTAGAGTTGACCGCCCTGCCGAATGTCCGCTGGTGGCACAGGAATATTGCACGTCAAGACTTTGCAATCAACGGCTTTATCAAGCACTACCCCGATATTCTGATTATGACCCAAAGCGGCAAGCTCATTTGTGCGGAAACCAAGGGCGAACATCTGAAAAACGATGACAGCCGGGAAAAAATCGCGCTCGGTCAAGCATGGCGAACAGCGGCGAGCAAGGACTATCGCTATTACATGGTGTTTGAGAATGAGGAAAACCTCTTGCCGGGTGCGGTGAGCATGAGCCAGTTTATTGACACGGTTAAAGCATTGTAAATCAAATAACCATATATCCGTCACTTGCAGGGGCGATAAAATCTACCCCCGATAAGAAGCAGTGCCGATTCGGGCAGCAGGAGCAATTCTGCTGCTCGTTTTCTTTTGTGTGACCTCCGGCTCATGCGCCGCCGGGTAGTCATAAATAACAATCAGCAAGGAGGTTAATTGTCCAATGAAAAACAGCAAGCGAGGAGGTGCGCCGCCTATGAACCACATCGGGAATATCCGTATATCTGCAAGGGAGGGCTTATATGGCAAAGAAACTTGACCCTCAAGAGATAGAGCAGTCCCGCCGAAAAAAGACTCGTGCCGATAATCGGGAAGAACGCAAGGAGCGCATACATGACGGAATCCGCAAGAATCGGGAAAGCGGCGGTGTAATTGTAATACCGCCGCCCCCAGTCGTACAAGCGCAAGGGCAGACCACCCGAAAAATGCGTGTTGCAGCTTATGTCCGTGTCAGCACACAGGAAGAACAGCAAGTAGGTAGTTTTGAGATGCAAATTGTCTATTTCAAATCCAAAATTGAGAGCAATCCCGATTGGGAGTTAGTAAAAATCTATCAAGATTACGGCATAAGCGGCACTTCCACGAACAAGCGGCAGGGATTTAAGGACATGATTGATGACGCAAAAGCAGGCAAGATTGACCTAATTTTGACAAAGGGCATAAATCGCTTTGGTAGAAATACGGTTGATATTCTGAACAATTTGCGTACTCTGAACGCCTTGACTCCACCTGTTCCGGTGCGGTTTGAAAGCGAGGGGCTGTCCTCTATCGGGGATGGCAGCAACAATCTACTGATAGCGGTCTTGTCAGCACTTGCAGAATTGGAATCACAGCAAAAGAGCGAAGCCATCAAAAACGGTATTCGCTGGCGCATGGCAGAGGGTATCTACCAATTCTCGGTGATAAACACGCTTGGCTACTATTGGGACCACTTCGGGCGATTGCTGATCGAGCCAACAGAAGCAAAGATTGTTGAGTACATTTACGAAAGCTGTTTGGAAGGTGCAACCCCCGCAGAAATTGCCGCCGCGCTGACCGAACAAGGCATCAAATCGCCTAAAGGGAAAGATTTTTGGCGGGCTGCTACTATTCGCGGTATTCTCCGAAACGAGAAATATTGCGGGGACGCACTCATGCAGAAAACTTGTACGATTGATTTTCGGGAGCATAAGTCGGTGAAAAACACTATGCTCAACAAGTATTTCAAAGAGGAACACCACACAGCAATCATAAAAAAATCCGATTGGCAAAAGGTGCAACAGATTTTAGACGAAAAGCCACTACCCGGCAAATCGGCAAGGCTGCACGCTATGCCAAAGCGGTTCACGGTCACACGTTCCAAAGACAAGTATTTCAGAGGGTATATCATTTTAGACCCGCGCTGGACAGCTTCGGAACGCCGCGAACTGCTGAAAGAACTGAAAACTCTCTAATACTGAAAGGAAAAACCATTATGAAATTTGATTTTAACGCGCTGAATTTTGAGGTCCTCGATGCGAACACCAACGCATACCCCGACATTTTCATTAACCAGAACGGTGTCACCTTTACGAAAAAGGTACTTGATGACCTGAACTATCCTGCTTTTGTCCTGTGCCAGCTTGACGCAAAGAACAAGGTTTTTGCGGTTCGTATGTGCAAGAGTAGTGAGCAGAGGGGCTACAAGTTCTCCAAGCCGAAGGGTGAGCAGAAAGCCACGGTCAGCATCACCAACAAGAATCTGGTTGACCCCATTCGTGCCGCCATGGAGGGCGTTTGGCAAAGCGATAAACGCTATCGTGTGCGTGGCTTTTGGGTCGCAGACGCAAAAACGATGTGTTTTGATCTCTCCGAGGGCGTGCAGGAGGATTATAGAAATACCGCCAGCGATAGTGAAAGCGAGGAATAAATCGGTGAACGGATTGTTCACCGTCTGAACTTCCGAATGACAGTGGGGCAAGCTCATTATGGGCTTGCCCCTTGCTTAAATAAAGGCGGGTATTTGCAGATTGTAACGCACAAGGGGCGGATAAGTGAAATGTAGGGTGGTAATATGGCAGGGAAAAATAAACGGCGCACAAGCGATAATATCCCCGATATTTGCCCCGAAAGACAACATAAAAACAGGTGTGGGAGTTGTTAGCGTCCCACACCTGTTGGAAAACTGATTTGTAGCAGCGGCGTACCTATATCCCTTGTGTAAGTTTTCTCTACGCCATTTTTACGCCATTTTCGTATAGAGTAGCATAGGAAAACATGAAGTTATATATGGTTGGTTTGTTCCAAAATCCGCTTCAAATCAAGTAATATTCGTATTTATTGAGGATTATTGAGATATAAAATCAGGTAGCGGTCCTCCGATTCCTAACTTCATATAAAATACGCTCCTTACACGTTTTTTGGGCATAACGATACAACTATCATTATACGCGATGAAAACCCGGAGCGCAAGGGGATGGGCGCAAAACAACGGATTTACACGGCGGGAGTTCTATATTATACTGTTCTTAAAATACGAACCGATTTCCGGAAGGGAAGGCAGGAGGATGTTATGGAACGCAACGACCCGCGCTATCAGGCTTATGTGGAGATCCTGAAGGAGGAGCTGATCCCGGCGATGGGCTGCACCGAGCCCATCGCGCTGGCCTATGCGGCGGCAAAAGCCCGCGAGGTGCTGGGGGTGCTGCCGGACAGCGTGCAGCTGCAGGTGAGCGGCAGCATCATCAAGAACGTGAAAAGCGTCATCGTGCCCAACACCGGGCACCTGAAGGGCATGGAGGCGGCGGTGGCGGCAGGCATCATCGCCGGTTCCGCCGAGAAGGAGCTGGAGGTCATCTCGGAGGTCAGCGAGGAAAAGAAGTCTGCCATCCGGGACTATCTGCAGACCGTGCCCATCACCATCGAGCACACCGAGCAGGGGCATGTGTTTGATATCGTCGTCACCGAGCGCTGCGGGCAGGACTACGCCCGGGTGCGCATCGCGGACTACCACACCAACATCTGCCGCATCGAGAAGAACGGCATGGTGCTGTACGAGGTGCCCCTGCTGGACGAGACCGTGCAGGAGGATGCCCGCGCCGACCGCAGCCTGCTGAACATGCAGGACATCTGGGACTTTGCCGAGACCGCCGACCTGCGGGACGTGGCAGACCTGCTGGAACGGCAGATCCGCTACAACAACGCCATTGCAGAAGAGGGCCTGCTGGGCGACTACGGCGCCAACATCGGGCGGGTGCTGCTGACCACTTACGGCAACGATGTCTCCAACCGCGCAAAAGCCAAGGCCGCCGCCGGCTCCGATGCCCGCATGAACGGCTGCGAGCTGCCGGTCATCATCAACTCCGGCAGCGGCAATCAGGGCATCACCTGCTCGGTGCCCCTCATCGAGTACGCCAAGGAGCTGCACAGCGGCAAGGAAAAGCTCTACCGCGCCCTCATCATCTCCAATCTGGTGGCCATCCACGAAAAGACCGGCATCGGCACCCTGTCTGCCTACTGCGGCGCGGTCAGCGCGGGTGCGGGTGCAGGCGCAGGCATCGTGTACCTGTGCGGCGACGGCTATCAGGCTGCCATCCACACGGTGGTCAACGCCCTTGCCATCGTGTCCGGCATCGTGTGCGACGGAGCCAAGGCCTCCTGCGCCGCAAAGATCGCATCTTCGGTGGATGCGGCGCTGCTGGGCTACAACATGTACAAGTGCAATCAGGAGTTCAAGGGCGGCGATGGCATCGTGATGAAGGACATCGAGACCACCATCAAGGGCATCGGACGTCTGGGCAAGGACGGGATGCGGCAGACCAATGAGGAGATCATCCGGCTGATGATGAGCTGAGCGGCGGAGCCTGCGTCCCAAAAATCATACAAAACCTTCTTTATTTTGTCATAACTCTTCCGTATAATAAGAAGTGGAATACTTTGTCACAAGGCCCGAAAGGGCCGGAACATACAGAATTGGGGAGGAAACCACTATGGCCAACGAAAAGATCCTCGTCGTGGACGACGATACCAACATCTGCGAGCTGCTGCGGCTTTATCTGACCAAGGAGGGCTACCAGGTCACCACCGCGAACGACGGTGAAGAAGGTCTGGACAAGTTCAACCAGGTCAAGCCTGATATGGTGCTGCTGGATGTGATGATGCCCAAGATGGATGGCCTGGAGGTCTGCCGCCGCATCCGCAAGCTGGGCAACACCCCCGTGATGATGCTGACCGCCAAGGGCGAGACTTTTGACAAGGTGCTGGGCCTGGAGCTGGGCGCGGACGATTACATGGTCAAGCCCTTTGACACCAAGGAAGTCGTGGCCCGCATCAAGGCGGTGCTGCGCCGCTGCACCACCACCACTGCCCAGACCGAGAGCACCGAGGGCGTGATCGAGTTCGACAACCTGCGGCTGGACATGAACAGCTACGAGCTGCGGGTCAAGGGCAAGGTGGTGGAAGCTCCCCCCAAGGAGCTGGAGCTGCTGAACTGCCTGGCCTCCCACCCCAACCGTGTTTACACCCGCGACCAGCTGCTGGACGAGGTGTGGGGCTTTGAGTACTACGGCGACAGCCGCACCATCGATGTCCATGTCAAGCGCCTGCGCGAAAAGCTGGCGGGCGCTTCCGACAAGTGGGAGCTCAAGACCGTCTGGGGCGTGGGCTATAAGTTCGAGGTGCGTCAGTAATGCGCAAAAGTATTTCGGTCACCTTCTTTTCGATGGTGGCCACCCTGCTGGTGCTGGGCACGGCGGTGCTGGGCTGTTCCGAGTGGCTGCTGTTCAGCCGCTATTTTGCCCAGGAGCGGTACGACACGCTGGACAGCGTGGCGGATGTGACCCAGCGCGCGGCGGATTATATCGTGCAGCAGGCGGCTCTGCCCAAGGGGGCCGAGCTGGATGCCCTGAACACCAAGCTGGAGATCATCGGCGAGAGCGCCGAGGCTTACCTGTTTTTCACCGATGAAGAGGGCAGGGTCCTCATTGCCTCCAACCCCGAGATGGTGGGAACAGATATTGTGGGGCCGGAGCTTATGAAAAAAGTTGCCGGGGATCAGCCCTACCACACCCTGAGCACGCTGGACGGTGTGCTGACCGAGAAGAGCTATGTCTCGGTGCGGCACATGCAGGATGCCCGGGGCAACAACAGCGGCTATCTCTTCCTCTGCTCCTCCGGTGCGCGGCTGACCGACTTCAAGGAGGAGTTCTGGTCGAACTTCTTCTTCTCGGCCTGCATCATGCTGCTCTGCGCCAGCGTGCTGACCTCCTTCCTGATGCGGAAGCTGACCGACCCGCTCCAGAAGATCACCGATGCCGCCCAGCGGTTTGGCGGCGGGGACTTCTCTGTCCGTGTTGAGGGCGTGGAAGGTGAGGGTGAAGTGGTGGATCTGGCCCACACCTTCAACCAGATGGCGGAGAACATCCAGTCCAACGACAATTCCCGCGGTCAGTTCATGGGCAACATCGCCCACGAGCTGCGCACCCCCATGACCACCATCAAGGGCTTTGTGGACGGCATTCTGGACGGCACCATCCCGCCCGATATGCAGAACCACTACCTGCAGCTGGTCAGCGAGGAGACCGGCCGCCTGGCCCGGCTCATCCAGAACATGCTCGATCTCTCCAAGCTGGAAAGCGGCGAGTATCAGGTGAACGCCCGGATGTTCAACATCTGGGAGACGCTCACCGGTGTGGCCCTTTCGGCGGAGCAGCGCATCAACGACGGCATGATCGATCTGGAAGGCCTGACCATGGATGAAAAGGTGCTGGTCTACGCGGACCCCGACCTCATCCATCAGGTGGCTTATAACATTCTGGACAATGCCATCAAGTTCACCCCGGCGGGCGGCACCATCAAGTTCCATGTGGAGAAGCTGGGCCCCGAGGTGGAGATCTCGATCTGGAATTCCGGTCAGGGCATCAGCCCCGAGGCGCTGCCCTATGTGTTCCAGCGCTTCTACAAAGAGGACAGGTCCCGCGGCCTGCACGCCCGGGGGGCCGGTCTTGGCCTGAATATCTGCAAGGTGCTGGTCAACCTTTCCGGAGGCCAGATCCGTGTGGAGAGCCAGCAGGGCGAGTGGTGTCAGTTCGTGTTCACCCTGCCCGCCACGCCCCCCAACCCCAGCGGCATGAAGCGCCTGCCGGACGAATCCGGTCAGCCCGTGCCGGTGGAGGACCCCGCCAGCATGAAGCCTGTCAACTGAATCCGCGGCCAGACTGTCCCCCTGAAACGGGCGGGGCGGTCTGGTCGTTTTTGGTTTTGGAATGGATTTTGGATGTATCCGGGGGCAGGTTTGAGACTTTTCCGTGAAAAACACGGCTCCGGGTTTGATTTTTTGCGTGTTTTCATGTAAACTAAGAATAACCATGCCCGCCCTGCATTCTGGCTCCAAAACAGGTGCTCTGGCAGAACGGATGGTGTAATCTTTCTGAAAAATAACGGAGAGTATAAAACACAATGACGATCATTAGTCCTTCGATCCTTTCGGCTGATTTCAATCAGCTTGGCGCAGACTGCCGCATGGTGCTGGATGCCGGTGCGCAGATGCTGCATTATGACGTGATGGACGGCCACTTTGTGCCCAACATCAGCTTTGGCGTGCCGGTGCTGAAAAGCCTGCACAAGGGGATGCCCGCAGCATTCTACGATGTCCACCTGATGATCAGCCACCCGCTGCAGTATGCAGAGCCTTTCATCAAGGCGGGTGCCAGCCTGTACAACTTCCACCTCGAGTGCGAGGACGACATCCAGCAGACCATCGATGCGGTCAAGGCACTGGGCTGCAAGGTGGGCCTGACCATCAAGCCCGGTACTGCGCCGGAAGCGCTGGCCCCGTATCTCGACCAGCTGGATCTGGTGCTGGTGATGAGCGTGGAGCCCGGCTTCGGCGGGCAGAAGTTCATGCCCTCGGCGCTGGAAAAGCTGCGCTGGCTCAAGGAAGAGCGGGCAAAGCGGAGCGCCCGCTACCTGCTGGAAGTGGATGGCGGCGTGGATGACACCACCGCCCCCCTGTGCGTGGAGGCGGGTGCCGATATTCTGGTGGCGGGCAGTGCCGTGTTCGGCGCAACCGACCCGGCTGCGGCAGTGCGCCGTCTGGCCGCCCTGTGAGAGGTGCCTTACCATGGATGAACGTTTGATCCAGCAGCAGGAGCAGGAGCTTGCAAAGACGGGGCGGTACTATCTGCACGTCTGCTTTATGACCATCCCGCTGCTCTGCATGGCCTGCTTCCTGTACGGTCTGCGGCCCCTGCTGCTCTGCGGCGCGGCGCTGCTCACCGGCAATCTGTGTGACCGTCTGGTCTCCCTGCTGCGCCGCCGCGTGTATCGGGCCGGGGATTTCTCCAACGAGAGCTTTGCCCTCATCATCGCCCTGCTCATGCCCGCCACGGTGGACTGGTATGTGGTCATTATGGCGGTGCTGGCCGGTGTCCTCATCGGCAAGGAGGTGTTTGGCGGCTACGGCAGCTATCCCTTCAACCCCGCTGCTGTGGGCTACGCCGTGGCGGCGGTGTCCTGGCCGGAGCAGGTGTTCCGCTACCCCCAGCCCTATACCAACATCCCCCTGTGGGATGCCACCGGCGTGCCGGTGTCCAGCACCATCTCGGATACCCTGCGCAGCGGCGGCAGCCTGAACATCGGCGCAATTTCGCTGGTGCTGGGCGAGTACGCCGCCCCCATGGGCACGGGTGCCGCCCTCATCCTTCTGGCCTGCGGGCTTTTCCTTTGGCTGCAAAAGGATGTCCGTCTGAGCGCTTCTGTCAGCTTTGTGGTCACCTGTGCCCTTATCGCCTTCCTCTTCCCCCGTCAGGTGGGAGTAAACGGCGTGGACATCGCCCTGCGCCTGCAGTGCGTGCGGGACGAGCTGCTGACCGGTGCCATGCTGTTCAGCGCGGTGTTCCTGCTCAACGAGCCCTACACCTGTGCCCACCACCATCTGGGCCGCATCCTGTACGGTGTGCTGGTGGGTGCGATCACCATGGGCTTCCGGTATTACGGCGTGTACGAGACGGGTGTCTGCTTTGCCCTGCTCACGGTCAACAGCATTTCCGGCTGGATGGACCGCACCGAGAGCCGCCTGTACCAGCTGATGCACCGCCCCGCGGCCGGAAAGGAGGGCGCTGAATGAAACGTTCCATTGCAGAACTGATCACCCGTGATCCGGAGAAGTTTGCCCACCATGACCGGGTGTTCAAAAATAATCCCGTTGTCATGCAGGGCATGGGTCTGGCTCCGCTGGTGGTGCTTGCCACCACGGGCAAAAATGCTTTGATGCTGGCCGTGGCTGTGGCCCTGCTGCTCACGCCTTCCCGGATGCTGGCCTGCCTGGTCAGCCGCCTGTTCCCCCTGCGGGACGAGCAGCCCGCCCCGGAAGAGCTGGAGAAAAAGCTGCTGCCCCGGGCGCTGGTGTACAGCGGCAGTGCGGCGGTGGTCTACCTTGCCGCTTATCCCATCCTGAACGCTGTGTTCGGCACCGACCTGCTGATGCTGGGTATCTACCTGCCCATGCTGGTGGTGGAGCCTCTGCTGACCTACCGCTTTGGCCGTGTGCAGGAAACCATGCGCAAGGCTGTCTCCAAGGGTCTGCGCATCACGGTGGGCTACGCGCTCATCCTGTTCATCGTGGGCTGCCTGCGGGAGTGGCTGGCGCTGGGCAGTGTGTTTGGGATCCAGCTCAGCCGCTCTGTCCTGCCCATGGCATCCATGCCGGCAGGCGGTTTCATCGTGCTGGGCGTGGTGTGTGCCGTCTGGCGCGCGCTGGCCCGCAAACACAAGGAATACCTGAAAACTGAGGCGCGCGGCACTCTGGCTGCGCACCCCCGGAAGGAGGTGCAGGATCAGTGAGTGCTGTGATGAATACCATCGGTGTGGCCTTTGCCTACGCCGTGCTGGCCCTGTTTGCCCAGAACGCCATCTTTACCCGTGGTCTGGGCGTGTCGCGCCTGATCCAGCTGGTGGGTGACGAACGCACCAGCAGCTGGTGGTTTGCCCTGCTGCTCTGTGTTACCCAGACGCTGGTGGCTCCGCTGGCGTATTTTGCGGGCAGCCAGATCGTGGACCTGCCCTACCGTGCCCAGCTCCGCCCGCTGCTCTACCTGGCTTGTGTGGCGGTGGTCTGCATCTTTGAGCACGCGATTCTGCGGGCGGTCAAGGGCCCCCGCAGCGGCCTGCTCATCCGCATCCTGCCCATTGCCGCCGTGAACAGCGGCGTGCTGGGCACCGTGCTGGTGGAGCGCACCCAGAGCTTTACGCTGGCGCAGTCCATTGGCTTTGGCCTGGGCAGCGGCCTGGGCTACCTGCTGGCTGTGATGCTGGTGACCGAGGCGGGCAACCGCCTGCGCAGCAAGGCCATCCCCGAAGCATTCCGCGGCCTGCCCATCACCCTGATCTATATCGGTGTGCTGGCGCTGGCCATCTACGGCTTTACCGGCCATTCCGTGATCCTGTAAGTTGACCCCAAGGAGGGTGGTTGATTATGGCAAGATATCCCAAACGCCAGAAGGTCAAGCGCTACCGGCGCAGCTTTTACACCCGCGAGATGCGGCTGAAAAAGGGCATCGGCATTGCGGTGTTGGTGGTGGCCGTGCTGGCAGCGGCCTGGGTGGCCGCGCCCCATGTGCTGGACTGGGCCACCCACACCTGGTATACCGTGGTGCGGGATCGTGACCTTTCCGCATCCAGTGCCGTCAGCGAGAGTGCATCCTCCGGGACGCAGAGCACCGCTGCCAGCGAACCGGCAGCTTCCTCGGTGCCGGAAAAGGAGCCGGAGCCCGAGGTCAAGGGCACTGATATTGTGACGGGCCTGTGGGCAGAGGTGGATGTGGCCACCCTGACCGACGAGGCAGCCATCCGCTCCGCCGCCCGGCAGCTTAAGGCACAGGGCATGACCTATGCCATCCTGACCCTGAAGGACACCGCCGGGCAGGTGTATTACGCCTCCCAGACGGCGGTGGGTGCCGCCAATGCGGCCCCCACGCAGGTCGATCTGATGAGTGTGACATCGATCTTCAAGGAAGAGGGGCTGGTGCCGGTGGCGGCGCTGAATGCCTTCCGTGACCCTGCCGGTGCCCGGGCCGACCACGCTCTGGCCATCCGGTATCAGGGGCAGGAGTACCTCTGGCTGGACAACAAGGCTTCCGCCGGAGGCAACCCCTGGCTGAACCCCTACGCTGCTGAGACCGTGCAGTATATCGGCGATCTGATCGCCGAGGTGCACGCCGCCGGGTTTGATCAGGTGCTGCTGGAAAATGTCCAGTTCCCCTCGTCCACCAGCGCCAAGCAGGACTATGGCACCACCAACGGTGTGGATCGTGCCGGGCAGCTGACTGCGGATATCGCCGCCTGGCAGGCCCGCTTCGGAGATACGGTGACACTCTGGTACGGTTATTCGCTGGCCGAGGTGACCGGCTCCTCCAGCCAGCTGGGAGCCCCTGCGGCCCAGCTGGGCGTGAAGAACCTGCTGGTGAAGGTCCCGTCCTCCTCTACGCTGGATGCAGCGGCCCGGGAGGAGATGACCCTCTCCCTGACCGAGGCAGGTGTGGAGCATGTGGTCATCCGGGACGATGCCGCCAGCTATTTTGAGTGATCCCTGCGTTTTTGTGAGAGGGAGGGAAGTATTATGAACAAAACACCCTGTTTTTCCCCGGCGCACATCCTGCTGCCGTCGGAACAGATCCCGGTGGGGCAGTGGGGCTGTGTGGCCTGCGATCAGTTCACCAGTGACCGCTCCTATTGGGAAAAGGCTGCGCAGGCCGCCGCAGGCGGCCCCAGCACACTGGACCTGATCCTGCCGGAGGTCTATCTGGAAGAGGATGACGTGGATGCAAGGATCAGTGCCATCCATGCGGCCATGGACGATTATACCCGGAACGTGCTGACCCGCGCGGTGGACGGCTTCATTTATGTGGAGCGCACTGAGCAGAGCGGCCGGGTGCGGCAGGGCCTTGTGGGCAGGATCGACCTGGAGGCATACAGCTATGCCGAGGGCGCGGTGCCTGCCATCCGCCCCAGTGAGCACACCGTGGAAAGCCGCATCCCGCCCCGCATGGCGGTGCGCCGGGGGGCAAGGCTGGAAACGCCCCATATTATGATGCTGGCCGATGACCCCGGCTACACCCTCATCGAGCCCATCGGCGAGAAGAAGGAGCAGCTGCGCAAGGTCTACGAGGGCGACCTGATGCTGAACGGCGGCCACATTGCCGGCTGGGCAGTGGAGGACCCCGCCCTGCTGGCACAGATCGACAGCGCCCTGAACGCTCTGGGCAGCCAGGAGGCCTTTGATGCCCGGTATCCCCAGGCAAAGGGCGGCGTGCCCCTGACGCTGGCCGTGGGCGACGGCAACCATTCGCTGGCTTCCGCCAAGGCCTGCTGGGAGGAGCTGAAAAAGACCCTGACCCCGGAGCAGCAGCTGACCCACCCGGCCCGCTGGTGCCTGGCTGAGGTCTGCAATGTCCACTCTCCGGCCATTGAGATCGAGCCCATCCACCGCGTCCTTTTCAATGTGGACTGCGGTGCCGTGCTGCTGGCCCTCATCGCGTGGAGCGATTCCCACGCGGCAGGCATCTGCTTCGGCGATGCAAAACAGCAGTCCTTTACGCTGGCAGGCCCCCATGTGGCCAATGTGCTCAGCTTTGAACATCCCGTTGCCCCGCTGACCGTGGGCACCATTGACGCATTCATTGAGTATTTCATGGCCCGCCACATCGAGGCCCGGGTGGATTATGTCCACGATGAGCCCGCTGTCCGCGCTCTGTGCAGGCAGGGGGGTGTGGCTTTCCTGATGCCGCCCTTTGAGAAGAGCGATCTGTTCAAGGGCATCGTTATGGGCGGTGTGCTGCCCCGCAAGACCTTCAGCATGGGGCACGCAGAGGAAAAACGCTATTATATGGAATGCAGAAACATTTTAGGTGAAGAATGACATTTAACGAACTGAATCTTTCCGCGCCTGTGCTGCGTGCTGTGGCACAGGCGGGCTATGAATCCCCCTCGCCCATTCAGGCAGCGGCCATTCCGCCGGTGCTGGCCGGGAGGGACTTGATGGGCTGCGCCCAGACGGGTACCGGCAAGACGGCTGCCTTTGCGCTGCCCATGCTCGACCGCCTGACTGCCAGCGCGCCCCGCAAAAAGGGTGCCATCCGCGCCCTGATCCTGACTCCTACCCGGGAGCTGGCTTTGCAGATCGGCGAGAGCTTTGAGGCCTACGGCAAGTATCTGACCCTGCGCAGCACCGTCATCTTTGGCGGTGTGGGTCAGGCTCCGCAGGTCGCGGCCCTGAAAAAGGGCGTGGACATCCTCATTGCCTGCCCGGGCCGCTTGAACGACCTGGTGGGGCAGGGGCTGCTGGATCTTTCCAACATTGAGATCTTTGTTCTGGACGAAGCCGACCGGATGCTGGATATGGGCTTTGTCCACGACGTGAAAAAGGTGATCGCCAAGCTGCCCAGGCAGCGCCAGAACCTGATGTTCAGCGCCACCATGCCCAAGGAGATCGAGCAGCTGGCCGCAGGCATCCTGCATGACCCGGCCTTTGTCAAGGTAGACCCGGTGTCCAGCACGGTGGACCGCATCCAGCAGAGCCTGTATTTTGTGGAGAAGGGCAACAAGAAGTTCCTGCTGCCCTGGCTCATTAAAAACCTGAGGCCTGAGGTGGTGAACGCGCTGGTGTTCAGCCGCACCAAGCACGGAGCCGATAAAATTGCAAAAGACCTGAACAAGCAGGGCATCCCCGCTGCCGCCATCCACGGCAACAAGAGCCAGACCGCCCGCGTGACGGCGCTGGAGGATTTCAAGGCGGGCAAGACCCGGGTGCTGGTGGCGACCGATATCGCCGCCCGCGGCATTGACATCAGCGAGCTGTCTCATGTGTTCAACTACGACCTGCCCGAGGTGCCCGAGACCTACGTCCACCGCATTGGCCGCACGGCCCGTGCCGGTGCCGACGGCACTGCCGTCAGCTTCTGCGCCCCGGAGGAAAAGGAATATCTGGCAGGGATCGAAAAGCTGAACCGCCGCCAGATCCCGGTTGTCTCCGGCCATCCCTGGGACGGCGTGCCCGCCCCTGTCAAGGCTGCGCCCCCGGTGCGGGGCAAAAAGCCCAAGGCGGAAGCAGAGCAGCCGGAAAAGCCTGTGAAGGCAGAGAAGCCTGCCAAAGCAGAGAAGCCTGCCAAAGCAGAAAAGGCAGCCAAGGCCGAAAAGCCCGCTGCCCCCAAGAAGGAAAAAGCGGCTGCAAAACAGCCCAGCCCCAAGAATACCGAACCGAAAGAAGGAACATCCATGGAGGAAAACCAGAAGCGCACTTCCGGCGGTCGCAATGAGAACCGCCGCTCCAATAACAGCCGCACCCGCCGCGAGGGCAATGCCCCGCAGCCGGCCAACCGCGGCAGCAACGCCCAGCCCAAATTCGACCCCCACTTTGTGAGCGCCCCGGAGGCTACCCCTCTGCGCCCGGTCAAAAAGGCTCCAGTTGCGCAGCCTGCCGCAAAGCAGACTGCTCCGGCCCAGAACGGCCAGCGTCAGCGCGGCGGTCAGCCTGCCCGTGCCGAGCAGCGCACCGACCGCAATGATCCGCGCACCGAGCAGCGGGCAGAGCGGAATGCGCGCAATGCCCGCCCGGCCCAGAACGGCCAGAGCCAGCAGGGCAGCCGCAATAATCGCAATGCAGTGCAGAGCAGCCGCCCGGACCGCCCCGCCAAGAGCGAGGCACCCCGCGGCCGCAGCCGGAACACCGCCCCCGCACGGGACGAGGACCCGGGCCTGATGCTGATCAGCCGCCGCCCGCCCCAGCAGAAGTTCACCAACTTTGAAGAGTATATGACCGCCCACGGCGGTGCCACCGCACCCATTGAGGATCACACCGATGAAACCTGAGCCGTTTGCCCCCTGGCAGTGCCCGCTCTGCGGCGAACCCCTGACCGGGGACACTGCCCTGAAATGCGGCAGGAACCACAGCTTTGACCGGGCGAAAGAGGGGTACTGGCACCTGCTGCCGGTGCAGAGTATGCGCACCAAGGCCCCGGGTGACAGCAAAGAGATGGTCGCCGCCCGCCGTGCCTTTCTGAACGCCGGGTATTACGGCATCTTCGGCCGGGCGCTGGGGGAACTGTGCCTTGCGTATGGTGTTCCCACCGGGGCAGATGCACCGCTCCACCTGCTGGATGCGGGCTGCGGCGAGGGCTGGTACGACCGCTGCATTGCACAGGCCTTTGCACAGGCGGGCAGGCCGGTGCAGCTGGCGGGCTTTGATATCGCAAAGCCTGCGGTGCGTCTGGCTGCAAAGGCACTGCCTGCCGCAAAATACGCGGTGGCATCCAGCTTTGCCCAGCCTGTCCGCACCGGATGGGCCGACCTGCTGCTCAACTGCTTCTCGCCCTTTGCGCAGGAAGAGTTCCGGCGTGTGCTGCGCCCGGGCGGACGGATGATCTATGTCGTGCCCGGTGCAGAGCACCTCTACCAGATGAAGGCTGTCCTCTACGACACGCCCTATAAAAATCCGGTGCAGGAGGTGGCCTATGAGGGCTTCCGCCCCATTGGGGAGCGGGAAGTCTCGGGCCGCATCACGGTGCCTGCCGGGCAGCTGGAGGCGCTGTTCGCCATGACCCCCTATTACTGGAAAACGCCACGGGATGGCGCGGCCCGCCTGGCCGCCCTGCCCGAGCTGACCACGGACATCGCGTTCCGCTTCCTTGTGTTTGAAAAAGAATGATCAAAAAGCCCCCGGCCTGTGAGGATACAGGCCGGGGGCTTTTTGCGTGCAGAAAACAGGGTCACATCGCGATCCAGCCCAGTGCGTTGGCGACCGAGCTGGCCAGGATGATAGCCGCGAAGATGGGGCAGAGATACCGGAGCATAAAGTTGAACACCGGTTTGCGGCGGAAGGGCTGACCTTCCCGTGTGACCTCTTCCTCGATCTTTTCCACACCGACGATCCGGGAGACCAGCAGGCAGGTGGCAATGGCCGCAATGGGCATCATCACCGAGTTGGTCAGGAAGTCGAAGAAATCGAGGAACTGCATCCCGAACACGGTCACGCTGGCAAGGGGGCCGTAGCCCAGCGCGGAAAGGCTGCCCAGTGTGATCATAATACAGCCGATGAGGATGGTGGAGCGGGTGCGGTCCCAGCCCAGCTCGTCCTCAAAGGTAGAAACAGCGCTCTCGGTCAGGGCAATGGAGCTGGTGAGGGCCGCGAACAGCACCAGCACAAAGAAGAGCACGCCTACGGCAGTGCCCATGCCCATGCTGGCAAAGACCTTGGGGATGGTAATGAACATCAGGGCCGGGCCCGCCTGCAGGGTGTCAGGGTCGCCGCCCGAAAAAGCGAACACGGCGGGAATGATCATCAGGCCCGCCATGATGGCAATGGCGGTGTCGAAGATCTCCACGTTTTCCGTGGACTGCTCAATGGACACGTTCTTTTTCATGTAGGAGCCAAAGGTCACCAGGATGCCCATGGCAATGGAGAGGGAGTAGAACATCTGCCCCATGGCGGAAACCACGGTCATCCACGAGAAGTTGGCCGGGTTGGGCACCAGAAAATACTTTACGCCTGCCAGTGCGCCGGGCCGTGTGACCGAGTAGACGGCAATGACCACCGAGAGCACCACCAACACCGGCATCATCACCTTGGAAACGCGCTCCACGCCGTTGCGCACGCCCGCAAAGATGATGCCCAGCGTGATAAAGGTGAACAGCAGGAACGCGATCTCGGCCAGCAGACCGTTGGAGATGAAGCCGGAGAAATACCCGTCCGATGCCAGCGCGCTGCCGTGGCCGGTGAGATACTGGGCCAGATAGTGGATGACCCATCCGCCGATGACCGAATAATAGGGAACGATCAGGATGGGGATGACGGCGTTGATCCAGCCGCCGAACGCCAGCCCCTTCCCCTTGCCAAAATGGCTATAAGCGCCCACCGGGCTTTTGTGGGTCATCCGGCCCAGCGCCGTTTCGGCAATGATCATGGTGTAGCCAAAGGTGACAGCCAGCAGGATGTAGATGAGCAGAAAAATGCCGCCGCCGTATTTTGCGGCCAGATACGGGAAGCGCCAGATGTTTCCCAACCCGACCGACGCACCGGCGGCGGACAGCACGAATCCGAGTTTGCCGGAAAACGCACTGCGCTTGTGTTGAGTTTCCATGTTTTTTTCCTCTTTTCCAGTTGATAAAATCAAGTGTAACATAGAGAAAACGGGATTTCAACGAATCGCAGGCGTTTCACCGGTGGAGAGATTTCAGGTGGAAGGTGAAGAAAAGTGAATCACTTTCGGGTAAAGGGCTCCATACCGTGCTCCTCGGGGGCGTAGTATTCCATCAGGGAAATGTAGTTTTCCGGGTGGTGGCAGAACGCCGCGCGCAGAACACTGTCCAGCTCGCCCCGGGCGGTGAGCAGACGGATGATGTACTGGGCCACCATCTGCACCACATCGGTCTCGATGCCGTAGCACAGGCCGACCGCCAGCACCGGGATGAGGATCTGCCGGGCCAGCAGGGGCACGTTCTGGCCGTACCGCTCAAGGATGGGGCGGCTCATGGTGGAGGCGGCCCAGACGCTGCCCACGATCTGCCAGTAATCGATCTCTTTCATGTGGGAAAGGCTCTGCAGCCGCTCCACGATCTCACCGTCGCTGAGGATGTAGCCATCGACCACCTCTTTTTCGGAGCGGATAAAGGCACACTGGATCATGTCCATGATGGCGGCTTCGTATTTCTGGTGGAAATTTTCCCGGGAAACGCAGAACTTGGCCACAATGTTGATGAGGGCACTGGTGTCCTCGGCGGTGGCAAGACTGCTGATCACCAGCGGCGTGGGGCCGAATTCCGCCCCCAGTGCGTCCAGGTCGGCCAGCTCTTCGGCACTCCGGGTGGCGGGCAGAAAGCGGTCACAGCCGTTGCGGTGGTAGCCCCAGGCAGCGGGCAGCACCCGGGCCACTGCGTCGCCGCTGGAAATGATGCTGAAGATGTTACTCTCGGGCCAGTTTTCCAGCAGGGTGCCGTCCGGGGCGTGATTGGCATCGAAATCCTGCTGCAGGTCAGGTCGGTCGGCGGCAGTCAGGGCTGCAGGCACCGCAAAGCCGTAGGCATAGATGTTCTCCCGCCCCAGCTGGGGCAGCTCCCGGGCGATCTTTGCCGCCAGCAGATTTGCAATGATGGAACCGCGGCTGTAGCCGCCCAGCCAGAGCTTGAAGGCACCGCCCTGCCCTGCCCGGGCCAGATAGGCCTTGAGGGACGCAAACACCGCTGCCACAGGCGTGACAAAGCCGGTGTGCGCGCTGGTATCACCTGTGTGGAAGTTGCTGGCCCACTCGCCGCCATAGCCGCCGCCCCGCAGGACAAGCGCCACAAGGGTGGTACGCTGGCCGTTCAGGGTCAGGGTCTTGCGGGCCAGCGAGTAGCCCACAAAGTCCCCGGCCCGGCCGGTGTCGAGGTCGTAATTGTAGAACAGCGCGTCCTCAAAGCCCAGGGTCTCGTAGGCGGCGGCAATGTGGGCTTCCCGCCCCACAGAGCCGTTGACCCAGTATTCCGCATCGCTGGCCACGGTGTTGGCCGCAGCACAGACCAGACCCAGCGTTGCCAGCGCCAGCTGGTGGTCATACTGGGTGGCCGGGTGGGTGAAAAAGCTGTCGGAATAATAGAACGCGTGGGTCAGGTCACAGCCGCTCAGGTCGCTGCGGATGCCGATGGTGTAGCGGCCATCCGGCACTGCATGGCCCACGGAGCTCTGCCCGGCGGCCTGGACCATCAGCCCGGGCAGCAGAGTGCTGCCGGCCGCAAACCCCAGCACCTTGCAAAAACTTCTTCGATCCATAATTTTTCCCCTCAAAAACCAGAATGGATTTTTTCTTAGTATACCGTATCCTGGGCAGGGATACAATCCAAAGTTTTCCGGGCGGCAAAAAACGGGCCGGTGTTGCGCACACCGGCCCGTTATGTTACACTGTTGTTCAGTCCAGATCCTTGCAGCACTCCACGATGTGGTGGAACATCTGCTCCACGGCGGGAGCCATGGCGGTGGGGCGCTGGACGGCCAGACCCACCACGCGGTCCTCTTCGGGCTCGATGGGGTAGATCTTGACCGCTGCCGTGCAGTTGCGCAGCAGCATCCGGGGCATGATGGAAATACCCAGGCCTGCCTCGACCATGGCAATGTTCGACTGGTCGTCGATGACATGGCAGCGGCGCTCCGTTGAGAGGGAATACTTCTTGAGGAACTGACGCATCTCCGCGTCGGTGGCATCCCACTGCACCACAAAGTTCTGCCCGTTCATCAGGGCGGGGGTCATCACGCCGTTGGGCGGCTCGGGCCAGTCCATGGGGGTGATGCAGAGCAGCGGCTCGTGGAACAGCTCGGTCAGAACAAACTCCTCCCGGCAGTTGTTGGAGAGGAAGGCGATGTCCACCTGACCGGTGCGCAGCCACTCCTTAACATCGTCGTAGGTGCCCTGATAGACCTCGACTTCGATCTGGGGGTAGTGGGCCATAAAGCCCTTGAGGATGCTGGGCAGCAGCCCGGAGCAGATCGAGTTGAAGGCACCCAGCTTGACCTTGCCCTTTTCCAGGCCGTTCAGGCGGGCAATGCTCTGCTGCAGGGCCTCGTCGCTGTTCAGCACCGCACGGATGGAAGGGTACAGCGAAGCGCCGTAGCTGGTCATGGTAACGCCGTTTTTGCCGCGATTGAATAAGGTAAAGCCCAGCTCAGCCTCCATCACGGCGATGGCGTGGCTGATGGCCGAGGGGGTCAGATGCAGCTGCTGAGCCGCCTTGTTAAAGCTGCCCTGCCGTGCAACTGCGTCGAAAATCTCATAAGAAAACAGCGTCATTCCCAATGCCTCCTTCCGGTCTGATCTGGTTCGGAGACGCTCGATCCTCTGTGAATCTTTTTCATCTTTGGTTTGAGATAGTTCAATTATCTTCTTGATTTTACTATCCTGCGCCCGTCCTGTCAAGCATTTTGGGCGGATTTGTGCACGCTCTGTGTAGATTTTGCCGCAGCAGACGGAGGAAATGCCACCTTTCCTCCGTTATAGTTCTTATAACGATTTTTTACAAACTGACCGAGGTGTTTTTTTATGACCGCACTTTCCCCGCGCTGCAGCTTCAGCGGCACCGCTCTTAAAACCATTGCCTGCATCACCATGCTGGTGGACCACATCGGCGCGTCCTGCATCGAGGCAGGGATCCTTACGCCCGGGCTGGACATCGGCACCCTCTCGCGGGACACCCTTTCCGCCTATCCGCTGTACCAGCTGGACAGGGTCCTGCGCTTTACCGGGCGGCTGGCCTTTCCCATCTTCTGTTTCCTGCTGGTGGAGGGCTTTGTACATACCCGCGATGTGAAAAAATACGTCCGGAGGCTGTTCCTGTTTGCCCTCATCAGTGAGGTGCCCTTTGACCTTGCATTTTTCCGCACTCCCTTTGCACTGGACCATCAGAATGTTTACTGGACGCTGGCGTTGGGCGTGCTGGCCATGGCAGGTCTGAAGCATTTTGAAAAGCCGGACGGCTCTGCCAGCTGGAAAGGGCTCTTGTGTGCGGCAGGCTGCACGCTTGCGGCGCTTCTGGCTTGTACGGACTACAACGGCATCGGTGTGCTCATCATCTGTGCGCTGTACCTGACCCGTGGCGACCGCAAGCGGCAGTGCATCGTGGGAGCTGTGCTGTTTGCCTGGGAACTCACCGCCCCGCTGGCTTTTGTGCTGGTCTGGTTCTACAACGGGCAGCGGGGCCGCTGCACCCCCGCCATGCAGAAGGTGTTTTACTGGTTCTATCCTGTGCACCTGAGCGTGCTGGCTGCGGTGACGAGTCTGATCTTGTAACAGAAAGGCCGCCTTCACGGAACAAATTCCGAGGAGGCGGCCTTTTGGTTTCTGAAAATGGAAAAAGCCCGGTGATTTCAAAGAATCATCGAGCTTTTTCTTGGCGGAGTAGGAGGGATTTGAACCCTCGCGCCGTTGTTTAGACGACCTACGCCCTTAGCAGGGGCGCCTCTTCGGCCTCTTGAGTACTACTCCAGAGCAAAGTGTGTTACACTTATTCAATAAAAATGGCGGAGAGAGTGGGATTCGAACCCACGGTACGTTGCCGTACGGCAGTTTTCAAGACTGCTTCCTTAAACCACTCGGACATCTCTCCTCGTGGGCACCCGCACACGCCGTACCGAATGCCTATTTAATTTACCAGATTTCAGCGGCGCTGTCAAGCCCAAAATCAAAATTTCCGCTCGTTGTGCGCATTTTTGTGCGGAGCGACAACTTTTCTTCGAGAAAAAGCGGGATTTCCTCTTTACTGAAACATCTTTTTGTTGTATAATAAATACAGATAAAACCTTACCGGACCCGGTATAAGCAGAGGAGTGTTGAACAATGTCGTTTCCGGAGCTGTTACGGCAATGCCGAAAGCAAAAGCACATGAGCCAGGCGGAGCTTGCTTCCCTGTTGGGCGTGACTCAGCAGGCCGTGGGAAAATGGGAGAGCGGAAAGAGTTCCCCGGACCCCACCACCGTGGCAAAGCTGGCGGAGATCCTGGACACGACCGCGGACTATCTGTTGGGTTTGTTCGATCCCACCGCGGAGGGCCAGACCGAAGAGCGCTTTTTCGGCAGCTATGTGTACAGCCTGATCCCTGTCATCGGCACGGTCAAGGCGGGCTACGGCGCGCTGGCCTATGAGGAAGACTACGGCAAGGAGTATGCCCGGGTCAAGGACCCTTCCAGCTACTTCTATCTCGTTGTGCGCGGCGACAGCATGGAGCCCCGCATCCACGATGGTGACCTTGCTCTGGTGCACCGTCAGGACACGCTGGAAAACGGCGACCTGGGTGTGCTGATCTACGGTGACGAGGGCGAGGGTACCCTCAAGCGCTACCTCCAGCGCGGCAACTGCGTGGTGCTGCAGCCCTTCAACCCGGCCTATAAGGAAATGGTCATCAAGGGTGAGGAGCTCAACCACCTGCACATTGCAGGCCGTGTGGTGGAGACCAAGGCGAAGTGGTAAAAACGCCCCACCAGCGCCTGAAAAAGAAAAGCCATCCTGTATGGCTTTCTTTTTTATCCCCATTTTTCGGAGGTGCCCCATGGAACAGAGCCTGATGGATAAGCTGACGATCCTGGCGGACAGCGCAAAATATGATGTGGCCTGTACCTCCAGCGGCGCTTCCCGGGCAGCAGGAGCGGGCGGGGTCGGCAGCTGTTACGCCCCGGGCTGCTGCCACGCCTTTACTGCTGATGGCCGCTGTGTCAGCCTGCTGAAGGTGCTGATGACCAACTGCTGCTCCTTTGATTGCAGCTACTGCGTCAACCGCAAGTCCAACGATGTGCCCCGGGCCACCTTCACCCCCCGGGAGCTGGCCGAGCTGACCATTGAATTCTACCGCCGCAACTACATCGAGGGTCTGTTCCTTTCCAGTGCCGTGCTGGTGAGCCCGGACTATACCACCGAGCGGATGCTGGCGGTTCTGCGCCTGCTGCGGGGGGAGTATCATTTCGGCGGCTACATCCACGCCAAGGCCATTCCCGGCACCAGCCCGGAGCTGCTGGAACAGCTGGGCTTTCTGGCCGACCGCCTGAGTGTGAACATCGAGCTGCCCAGTGAGCGCAGCCTGAACCTGCTGGCTCCGGACAAAGGACGGCACTCCATTTTCCAGCCCATGAAGCAGATTGCGGTGGAGGGGGCCGCCAACCGGGAAGAGGTGGCGCTCTACCGCAAAGCCCCCAGATTTGCCCCGGCGGGCCAGAGCACCCAGATGATCGTGGGTGCTTCCCCGGAAACGGATTATCACATCCTGCAATTAACGGAAGGATTATACAATAAGTATCACCTGAAACGGGTGTTTTACTCCGCCTACATCCCTGTGACCAAGGACACCCGCCTGCCCGCGCTGGATACCAAGCCGCCGCTGCTGCGGGAGCATCGGCTCTATCAGGCAGACTGGCTGCTCCGCTTTTACGAGTTCAAGGCAGAGGAACTTCTGGACAGGGACAACCCCAACTTCAACCCCTATCTGGACCCCAAATGCAACTGGGCGGTGCAGCATTACGGGCTGTTCCCGGTGGACGTGAACCGCGCCCCCTTTGAGATGCTGCTGCGGGTGCCGGGGATCGGCCCCAAGAGCGCCCGGCGCATCTGGCACGCCCGCAAACAGGCCGCGCTGGGGCTGGACGAGCTCAAGCGGATGGGCGTGGTGCTCAAGCGGGCACAGTATTTCATCACCTGCCGGGGCTTTGCGGGGGCGCACCCGGGCCGCGGCAGCGCCGGGCGGGAGCGCATCACCCGGGCGCTCATCGACCCCAACGTATTCAGCGGCGGGGTGGAGCAGCTGAGCATGTTCAGCCCGCCCGCCGTGGATCGGCTGGTGGAGCAGGGCGTGCCGCCCCGCACAGCCCAGAAAATGGTGCGGGAGGAGGCAGTGCAATGTCTGGCCAGAGCCCTGTAAGCACTGCCCGGAAGCTCCACGATGCCGACGTGGTCTACCTCTATGATGGCAGCTTCGAGGGCTTTCTCTGCTGTGTGTTTGAGAGCTTTGCCCAGCATGAGCTGCCCTTCGCGGTCTGGACCCCGGAACGGGAGACGGCTACCCTCTACCCTGTGAAGGAGATCCCCACTGACCACGCAACGGCCCGGCGGGTCTTTGCCAGCTTCCGCGCCAAGCTGGGCGAAGAGACGGAATCCCTCGTCACCCGGGATTTTCTCTCGGGCTGGGAGGATAAGGAACTGCGGCTCATCCGATTTCTGCATCTGGCCTTTGCGCTGGGGCCAGGCACCGTCAAGCGGCGGGGCCACCCGGAGGTGGCTCCGCTCTACCAGATGAAGCAGAGCCTGGACTGGGAAGTGGACAAGTTTCAGGGCTTTGTCCGTTTTCAGGAGCACGATGGGATGCTGGGTGCAGTCATCCACCCCAAAAACTATATTCTGCCCCTCCTGCGCGGGCATTTCTGTGCCCGCTTCCCGGAGGAGAACTTCCTGATCTATGATGCTGTCCATCAGGCGGTGCTGCTGTACCAGAACCACAAGGCTCAGCTCATGGAGCTGGCCGAACCCCTCACCCTGCCCCCACCTGATGAAAAGGAGCAGCAGTTTCAGGAGCTCTGGCGGCAGTTCTACAAAACGCTGGAGATCAAGGCCCGCCACAACGAAAAGGGCCGTATGACCCACTGCCCCAAACGCTTTTGGGCAGATATGACCGAAATGAAAGAGGAATTGAAATGAAAACGGAAACAAAGACCGGACGCTGGAAATATGCGGCCATCGTGCTGATTGTGACCCTGCTGGTGGGGCTGTTCTGGAGTTATGTAAAAAATGGGCCGAAGGGCGAAATCTATCTTTACGGAGAAGAACACAGCAAGCAGAGCATTCTCGACAAGGAACTTTCCATCTGGGGCGAGTATTACGAAAAAGGAATGCGGGATCTGTTTGTGGAATTCCCGTATACGGATGCACAATTTCTGAACCTGTGGATGCAGGCCGACGATGATGAATTGCTGGATCTGCAGTTCAAGGACTGGGAAGGTACAGCAGGCGGCACCGAGGTCGAGAAGAATTTTCTGAAACAGATCAAGGAGCAGTATCCTGAGACCGTGTTCCACGGCACCGACGTGGGCCATACCTGGGAAAGAACCGGGCCGCGGTATCTGGCCTATCTGGAAGCCAACGGGCAGAAGGATACCGAAGAGTACAAACGTGCGCAGGAAAACATGGAACAGGGCAAACGGTACTATGAGATCGAGGCGACGGATGAAGCTTCTTCGGTCCGATACCGGGAGGATCGGATGGTGGAGAACTTCCGGCGCAGCTATCAGGAGCTGGAAGCGGTACGCCGCACCGATATCATGGGTATCTATGGAAGTGCACATATTGTGGAGTCGGAGTATTTGAACTCGGATTTTCGCATGGCAAAACAGTTGAGCGAGAACTATGGGGAACATCTCCATACCAAAGATCTGACGCAGGAACCGGAACGGATCGACGCGCTGGAAGTCAACGGAAAGACCTACACAGCATCCTATTTCGGTGAGCAGGATATTTCGATGGTAAAGGGCTACAAGACCCGAAAGTTCTGGCGGTTGGAAGACGCATACGAGGACTTCAAGGAACTGCCGACACCCCGTGAGATTCTGCCAGCCGACAACTACCCTGTAAAAATCCAGGCTGGGCAGGTGTTTGCTGTGGAGTACCTGATGTCGGACGGCTCGACCGAGTGGAAGTATTATATCTCGGACGGCACAGTACAGAACGGCCAACTCATCACAAAGCGGATGAAGATGGAATAAGCGGGTTCCCGGCTCCGGAACTTTGACGAATTTACAAAAAGGTTGCATCTGCGTGGTTGAAACCCGCAAAACCTATGGTATACTATAAGGGATATCCGGGCAGTCATTTCTGCCCCCCACACCCCCGCTGCGGGGTCAACACAAAAGGAGTATTGTAGCGTTATGGTTCGCATTACTATGGAAGACGGCGGCATCATCGACATTGAGCTGAATGAGGAAGTCGCCCCCATCACCTGTGAGAATTTCAAGAAGCTGGTCAGCGAGGGCTTCTATAACGGCCTGACCTTCCACCGTGTCATCCCCGGCTTTATGATCCAGGGCGGCTGCCCGCTGGGCAACGGCACCGGCGGCCCGGGCTGGAACATCAAGGGCGAGTTCGCTGCAAACGGTGTGAACAACCCCATCAAGCACACCCGCGGCGTGATCAGCATGGCCCGCAGCATGAACCCCAACAGCGCCGGCAGCCAGTTCTTCATCATGCACAAGGACGCTCCCCATCTGGACGGCCAGTATGCCGCTTTCGGCAAGGTCGTTGCCGGAATGGAGGTCGTGGATAAGATCGCTTCCGTCCGCACCGACTGGAACGATAAGCCCACTACCCCCGTCAAGATGAAGACCGTTGAGCTCATCGAGGGCTGATCTTCTGCGCTTCTGTCCCACATCGCCTGCCCGTGAAGTGCCCCGTCAAGGAGACAGAAAAAATAATATAAGATTTTTGTTCGCCGTTTCCACAAGGGAACGGCGAATTTTTTTGTGCAAATCGGCGTTAGGACGCTCGATTCATGGCACGGATGTGAGCTTGCAGCGTCCAACACGGGACATTTTTTTTGATATTTTACTTCCGCTGTATCGTGATTGTTCTTGCTTGACATGAAAATACCCCCAGAGTACGCAGAGTTTTCTTTTTACTCTGTCTACTCTAGGGGCAGCATATCATGTTGAGGATACAGGCCGGGGGCTTTCCATATATGCGTCAGAAAGAGGAGAGAGGCTTACTTTTTTTCGCCCTTGGGCAGCAGACCGGCGCGCTCCAGAGCTGGGCGCAGGGCCAGATACAAGATGACCACGCAGATGGTGGAGGCTACGCTGTTGACAAAGGTGACGCCACCGGCGATCTTGGACAGGGCCTGTGCCACGGTGTACTCCTGGCCAAAGATGTAAATGTTGCGGAAATAGCCCAGGAACGGGTCGGTGATGACGTTCAGCAGCAGGCCGGAGCCGCCTGCCACGATGACCTTGAGCAGGTAGCCTTTGCTGTGGCGGTCGAGATCGCGCAGCTTGAACACCTTGTGGGCCACGGCACCGCAGGTGATGCCGATGATGAACTTCAGCACAAAGGTGGTCACGGCATAGCCCGGGTCACCGGCCAGGATATCGGCCAGAGCCAGACCGATCGCACCGGCCAGGCCGCCGGAAACGCCGTCCAGCAGCAGGGCGGTCAGGGCGGTGAAGGTGTTGCCCAGATGGAACGAGGAGCCGCCGTAGAACGGCACACGGAAGAACAGGTATGCCACCAGGCTCAATGCGGCCATAACGCCGGTCAGGGCCAGCTCCTTGGTGGTAAAAGTGCGTTTGTACAGCACACTGCCGAACAGGATGACAACGATCACTACGGCCAGCAGCAGCCACATTGCAGTTGTAGACATGATTTTTTTCCTCCGATTTTCTTCGGGGCGAACCCCCTCTATCCTGCTCTGCAGGATCGTTCGCCCGTTTCAAAGCCACTTACCCATAAAACTACTTGACATTTGGGTGTGTGGTTGGTATGCTCCTATTATACGCAAAACTGGCACCATGAAAATATCCAGAATAAAGTTTTTTTATGGGGTCAGTTCGGCAAAGCATCCAAAAAGGGGAGAGGTCTTATGTTTCATCTGACAACTGCACTGGATGCCGCCAGCGGGGTGCCGCTGTACGAGCAGCTCTATGAGAGCCTTGCCGCCGAGATGCGCAGCGGGGCCATTCCGGCGGGCACCCGGATGCCCGGCAAGCGGCGGCTGGCGGCAGAGCTGTCGGTGTCTGTCAACACGGTGGACGCGGCATATCAGATCCTGGCGACCGAGGGCTATATGCTGTCTCTTATACACATCTCCGAGCCCACGAGACTAGGCATGATCTCG
>ENA-OZAB01000265-OZAB01000265.1-human-gut-metagenome-genome-assembly--contig:-NODE-265-length-33953-cov-6.697976_pt1 | contig 33953 bp, 36 predicted proteins | sample MGYA00243297_ERZ653491 | MGnify/ENA primary metagenome ERZ653491 (study PRJEB26926, sample SAMN06165154) | human gut metagenome | biome: ENVO:00009003; feature: ENVO:2100002; material: ENVO:00002003... | reverse complement strand
CGATATCCTCAACGCTGTCCGTCCACGCTTTCGGCTCTAACGGATTGATGGTGTACTCGCCGGACATGAAATCAATATAGCAGCCGCCGAGGGCATCGCACAGATCCTCATACTCCGATTCGGGGTCGAGGCAGATGATTCGTTTTCCCGATTCACGGATATTGGTGAGGATGAGTTTCAGAAGATAACTCTTGCCTTGTCCGCTGTTTCCGAGAATGAGGATGTTGGAGGTTGTTTTGTCCTCGGCTCTGCGGTCGAAGTCCACAAGGATGTTTGTACCGTATTTATCTCTGCCGATATATGAGCCGTGAGGGTCTGTCTTTCCGCTGAAATTAAACGGGTACATATTGGCGACCGAGGAGGCAGGCAGGACTCGTTCATACTGTGCGCCGAACTGATTTGCGCCCACGGGCAGAACAGAGAGAAAGCCCTCTTTCTGCCGCAGGGTCAGCCTATCGACGGAAATCTTGGAGCGGGTCAGTTCCATTGCAATGTCGCTCTGCAATTCCTTGAGCTTTTCCATGCTCCTGGCTTTCAGTTCAATGAACACCGACACATGGAGTAACGGCTCTTTGTTCTTTCGGAGGTTGGCGAGCAGTTCAATTACATCCTGCAAATTGCCCTCGGCCTCGATGGTTTCGTTCACATCATTGCCGCCGCTTTTGAGCCTGTTGCGGCGAGTGGCATTTTGAATGATCTTACGCTGTTCCATTGATTCCACCAAGCGATGGTAAATGCGGAGCGTTACACCGTTGCGGTCGGCAAGCTGTGAGAGGATCGCCTGTTCCTCGGTGGACGGCGGATACTCCCGCACCGCCCACACGCAGCGGTAGCTGTCGCCGACAATATAATGGTCGGATAAAAATTTGACCGTGCCGGGAAGGATCATATCGAAGAAGTCCTTGGTGCGGATTTCCTCTGCCTGTTCCGGCGTGAGAATTTTCGGTTTTCTTTTGAGCATAGTTTTTCCTTTCTGCCGTTATTCTTCGGCTATGATCAGCAGCCTGCCGTCCTTGCCCGATCCGTAGCAGGTGGAGAGGATGAGTTGTCTGCCGTCCTCGGCGGCAATGCGGTCATACCAACCGTCCGAGGTGTTTGTTTTCAGCGCCTCGGTTACGATAAAGGTTTGTACTCCGTCTGCGGTTTCAAATTTTACGGTCCGGTGTGCATTCAAAAAATCTCTGTCCACATACCTTTTTAGGTCGGAGAACATCGTGCCGTTTTTCATGTTGTGACCGTAAATGATGAGGTTGCCGCCGACCGTGCTGCACCGTCCGTCAAGAAACGGCACTCCGCTTTGACTGTACTGCCCGTAAAAGCTGCGGCGGAGGTATTTCTGCGGTTCACTCGGAGTATACATGACGGGATAGCTGATGCTTGTGCCGTCAATAGAGAGCCACCCGATGCAGTCACTGTTTTCCGCGATGAGAGCTTGTATATTGCGCTCTGCCGCAGGCTGCTCGGTCGGCTCTGCGCTCGTTTCTGTTTCTGTGTCCGTTACGGATTCTGCCGGAGCTTCGGTCATCGGCAGTTCGGCAATTTCTGCGACGGCGGCGAAGTCCTTTTTTTCTTTCTGCCGTTCTTTCAGTTCGGAATGGATTTTCACGCCTGACAGCACGGCTGCCGCCGACAGCAGAAGACAAAAAAATATGAGGGCGGGCTTATTCCTCGTCCTCATCATCCGTACCCTCGTAAAACTGTTCGCCGTCAATGTCGGGCATGGCCTCGCCCTGCATACTCGCTTCGAAGTATAACGCCAGAATGCGCTTGATCTCCGGTTTTTTCAGCCTGTGTACCTCAAAGCCCTCGCCGGCGATCTTACTTTCGATGCGGTTGGCGGTTTCAAAAACCTGCTTTTCCTTTTGGCTTTTCAGGCGTGCCACAAAGAAAAACTGCCGCGCCGTCGCCATTTCCGTCTGAATGTTGTCGAGGAAATCGATGTCCTTTTTGATGAGCTTTTTGACCCTGCCGTTTTCCTCGGTTTTGAGGCGTTCGGTCAAATAGGCTTTGTTGTCGTCAAAGCATTCCGAGGAGTCGGTGCAGACGATCTCGATGTCGGGCAATGCCGACAGCACCATCATCAGATGGCGAATTTTGATCTCGATGTTGGTATGCGACAGCACCGAAATATTGGTGGGTGATACATGGTAAAAGAGCAGCTCGCCCTTAGTCGTTGTAAGGCCGTATTTTGTAAAGGTTTTAATCCCTAAAAGCTCCTGCACCGAGCGGCCTTTTTTCTTTTTCTGCTGTTTCATTGTCATCATCTCCATTCGTAATACTGTTGTGTGGATATAAAGTACCGCACGGCATATTTCATAAAATCCAGCACCGTGGTGTCATCCATGCGGATGGTTAAAAATCCGTAGCAAAGCACCGCCGCTGCCGGAAGAAATATGCGGAGCTGCACCAGCGCCAGCACCGACAGCAGGGCGGCTACGGCAAGGATAACAAAGTCCCGCAAGCTCCAAAGCCACAGGTTGGCCGTGGCCTTGAGGTTCTGCGGATAGATATATTGCGTCATTGGGTCATTCCTCCGATTTCTATTCCTCCAGCATCCTCGCAGAATTCCTTGGGCGTCTGTCCGTATTCCTCACGGAGCTTCTCGGCAATCATATCCTTGATGAGCTGCGACTCCGCAACGGTCGGTACATATTCGCCTTCCTCGCAGGAATCGGCGGTTGTGACGGTAAATTCAAGCCGGAGCGTGTCGGCAAACGGATCGTACTTGGCGTACAGGTTCAGCCATTTGTCATCGTCCGCCGCCGTGTTCGTTCCGAATTTCTTGTCCACATCGAACCATGTTTCGATATATGCCGTAATTTCCTGCCCGATATCGCAGTCAACCTCCATATCCGAGTCAACGGCAATATCTGTGCGTTCCAATTCATTGTTTTCTTTCATGCTATACCTCCGTTATTTGCCTGCGGCCTTTGCCACACTGCGGGTCAGGTTGACTGCCGTAGTGGTGGCGTGTACCACGCTCATCATGTTGACTCTCACCGAACTGTCAAGGCCAAACTGCTGCGCAATTCTCGGTACTTCATTGGCGGCCAGCATAATGCCAAGCCCCAACAGCATATTGTTCGGGAATGTCATTAGTCCAAGAAACAACAAGGTTGTCTGCATAAATGCCGTAAGGCAGATCGCTATAACCTGCTTGCACCATTGATTGAAGCCGTCCGCATAGCCACGGGGAACGCTGAACATATACAGCGAACCGACCGCTATTTGAATGAGCAGAATGCCTCCACGCTTGATATTGGCGAAAAACATCTTGATTACGCAGTAAGCAAAGGCGATCATGCACAGCAAATTCAAAAGACCGTAGGTTGCCGAGACCGCCGACGAGAACATTCCGGCGAGGGCGGCAAGCCCTGCGTCGGCAAGGCTTTCGTTGATCCCGCCGGAGGCGATCCCGACCAAATCATGCGAAAAGGTGTTTTGCAGGCTGATGCAGAACTTGTATAATTCTATCGGCACTATGCCGATGAGGGAGCAGGCAAAGAAGCCCTTTAGAATATTGAGCGCTGTGGTCTTGATGTTCGCCCTGCCGCACTGGTATTCTATCGCCACATCGAATACGGCTACAACCGTTCCCGCGACGAACAAGCCCCAGCCGAACAGCGTGAACAGCTTCACGGTAGCCTGCACCCATTCGAGATCGAATACTTCCGAGCCCATATTGCCCATCATCTCGAAGAAATCGGCAATCGCACCGTAGATGATCTCGTACAGCCATTTGAGCATGGCGTTCCAAATCGCATCACCCACACCTGAACCGATGAAGTCAATCGTATCTCCGATGGCGCTGCCGATGCCTGAAATGATATCTCCTAACCAGTCAAACAAGGAGCCTCACCTCCGTTTCCTTTTGCTTGTGTTTCCACTCTCATCATATGATCGACCAGATATACAGCGGTGCGGTGAGGGTGAAAATAAGGCAGGCGAAGAGGATACAGGGCGCGGCGAACTCAAACTGCCCGTGCTTTCTGTAGTCGAAATATGCCGTGCCGACCTTCACGAAGAAAAGGATGGCGAGGATCATATCGCAGACGGGAAAGACCACATTGTTGACCACGGTCTGAATCTGTCCTTTGGCGGCATTCCATGTGTTCTCGATCGCTCCCGCCACATCGCCCGCCGCAAATGCGGTCATGGAGAAGGCCGATACAAGGACGGTCACAAGCAGAAGCGAAAGCATAATTCTCATCGTTTTCTTTTTCATAGGATTCATAAGCGGTTACCTCCGATCACTTTTTGAATTTCATTTTCGGTTATCTTTCGAATGCGGATATTGAGGTTTTTGCAGAACTGCAGCTCGTTTTTCATGCCGTCTGTGACGGTATCTCCGAACAGCCACAGCTCGTCGCAGAACCACAGAAGCGACAGTCCCGCCGCAAGCCCGATTTCACGCTCTTTCGGGTCGTTATCGTCAAGACATTCCGCATAGAAATGCGGCACGACCGGAGCCGTGCCGCACCTCAGTGCGTATTCGGTATATGTCCTGACCTTCTTGAGATTGCTCTCAACATTCCCACCGAGGGGAGCGCAGACATACACCTTGCGCATCATTCGTCATCCTCATCCTTTCGGGATTTCACACGGATAATGATGACCGCCACAAGACCGCCGAGTGCCACAGCGCCGAGTCCGATCCAGAAGCCGAGGTTGGAGTTATCTCCCGTCTGCGGATTGTCCGGTGTGGGCGGCGTGATTTTCACTGTCTGCCCTTCGTCCTTCAGATCCGCATGGGCGGCGATCTCTGTACCGTCACGGTAGAGGGTTTCGAATACCACGATCTCGGTAGCAGTTTTAAGCCCGGAAGCGTCGAATACGAAGGTGATATTGATCTCGCCGTCCGGCTTGTCGGGCTTGAAGGTGAAGGAGCTGCGAATTTCCTTGCCGTCCGCAAGGAGCGGTTCTCCGGTGGCCTTGTTCATCAGCACGCCCTTGACCGCATATTCCTTGCCGGGGGTGAGATTTTTGTAGGAGACAATATCCTCAATTTTCACTCTGTCGCTTGCGGTGACTTCCTTTTTGCCGTCCACCGTCGCTTTTGTGCCGATTTCGGGGACTTTTACCTTTACGGTCTGCCCATTATCATTGATATCCGCATGAACGGCAAGCTCTTTGCCGTCCTTATACAGCGTTTCAAAAACCACAAGGCTTGTGTTTTCCTTGATGAGTCTTGAATCAAAGGCAAAGGATACCGTAACCGTTCCGTTCGGAGTTTCGGGCGTGAATACAGTTTCGGCTGTTACCGCATTTCCGTTTTCGATGAAGGCTTTTCCGGTGCTTTTGTCCATAAGCGTTCCCACGAGTACATATTCCTTGCCGGGGATGAGGTGGCTGTAGGATACGGTATCGGTCAGCGTGAACACCTCGGTTGCACAGATTTCCTTCTCGCCGTCAACCGCGGCCTGCGTCCCGATTTCGGGAATACGGTCGTTGACAACGGTAATGCCGATGGTCTGCCCGTTTTCACTGATGCGAACGGGATAGATTTCCTCGTTGGGGAGATAGCCGTCCGCAGGCTGCAATTCCTTCACAAGCCAGTTGCCGTAAGGGATGTTCTCAAAAGTGAATACGCCGTCCTCGCCGGATTCGGCGGTAAGGAGTGCGTTTTCGGCAGTAAACTCGTTTTCGCCGCTACGGAACAGCCCGAACACAGCACCTGCGATGCTCTTTTCGGTTTCACGGTCGATTTTGAGACCCTTTACCGAGCCGTAGAGGATATCGTTCTTGATGGCTTCGCCGCCGTTTGCCTTGATCTCCACAAGGGCGGTATCCTGTCCGGCGTAGTCAAAAGTTACGGGGTGTTTTTCATCCGAGAGGATATAATGGCTGTCCGTCGCAATTTCCTTTACATACAGCTTTGCGCCTACGGGAATGTCGGTCTTGAAGGTGATATTACCGTTTTCATCGCAGTTGGCGATTTCAAGCAGTCCGTCCTTCGGGATGACCGAGCCGTCTGCGGCAACCAAGTCCTCTGCGGCATAAAGCCCGAAGCGCACCGAGAGAATTTCGCCGTTATTCCCGATATTAAAAGTATCGTTCTTTTCAAGGATTTTTGAGAGCGAAAGAGAGGCTTTTTGACGGTCGTTATAGAATTCCGCCGCCGTTTCGGTGATCTCCACGGTTTCGCCTGCATAGGTCAGCTCGACGGTCTTGGGCGTGCTGTTCAGCACCATGCCGTAGGGCGCTTTTGTTTCTCTGATGGTATACTTTCCGAGGTACAGTGCTTTGCTTTCCGCCGCGCCGTTTTCATCGGTGGTTACGGTGTCAACAACCGTATCCTTGGCATAGCGCAGAGTGCCGTCAGGCGTAATAATATCCTCGGCAGCGGTGATTTCATAGGTTGCCCCTGCGAGGTTTTTATCTGCAAACACAAGGCTGTATACGCCGTCCGTTTCCACAGCGGAGAAGAAGACCTCGCCGCTTTTTGAGATGTTGACGATACCTTTTTGCGGCATATTGTGCTTTTCTACGGTTACGACCGTCTTGCTGCCGTCCACCTTGAATGCGATGGGAGCAGAGTCGAGAACATATCCGTAAGCCGTACACTGCTCGATGATCTCATAATTGCCGTAAGTGAGTTTTTCGGGCATCATGAGCTTGCCTGTTACATCGGTGTAATAGGTGTCGATGTCCACAGGCGTCGGGTAGTTGATATGCTGCACGATATACTCACCCGTGTCGGTATTGCGCACCTTGAAGCCGATGCCCGCCGCAGGAATGATTTTACCTGTTTCGGCGTCCTTTTTAACGATTTCAATGATTGCCTCATAGGGCGCGTTGTTGATGAGAAAACGGTATACCTGTCCGTCCTCGCTGACGAATACCGTAAACGGCGCAAGGAGTTCCTTTCCGTCCCATCCTTTGGTCTGCTTCACGGTGTATTCGCCGTAAGGCATATCCTTGGTTTCGGCAAAGCCGTTCTCATCGCACACGAGGATATCTCGTTCGGTTTCCTCGGCGTTCTCATAGCTACCTGCAGCTTTCAGATACACCTCAAATTCCGCACCTTTTTCGGGTGTTTCGATTTTGGTACTGCCGTCGTCGCAGTGCTTGATGATAGCGACCTTGCCCTTGATGATATCCTCATAGGAATCGAGTGGCTTTGCAATGTTATATTCAACGGTATAGAGCTTGGCCTCCGCGCCGATGTGCAGGCTCTCGGTATTGATTAAATATCCCTCGGAGGGGCTGATCTCACGAATCGTCCAATCGTCGCCGCAGGTATAGTATTTGGTCGTAAAACTGCCGTTTGCGTCGGTGGTGTAGGTGTCGATGAGCTGATTGCCCTTATAGATGCCGTACTTTGCACCTGCGAGGGAGGCGTCGCCCTGCGGCAAGCCCTTTTCGCTGTCGCTCTTGGTTACGGTCACATTGAATTTCTTGAGGATATTGTCAAAGGATTTGTTCGTTACCTTGTTCCACTCAATAGCGGCGGTCTGCTTGTCGGGTACGACATAGCGAGTCGGGGTATCTACTTCTTCGAGGGTATATCCCGAACCAATCAGCACATCCTTGAATTCCGCCACGCCGTTTTTGTCGGTCACGGCATACTCGTTGACCTCAATGCCGGAAAGCGATGTTCCGTAGAGGCGGAATTTCATGCCCTCGGTCAGTCCGTCCTCGGCAGTCTTTTTGACTGTGAGGTCGCCGCGGCGGAGCTTGTTGCTGAAGTTGACGGTAGACACCTGACCGCTGACAACGGTTACACGGCGAACTTCCTGCGGAATATATTTGTCATATTCGGCTTCGGTCACGGTGTAAACTCCGGGCTTGAGGTTGTCTACCTGAATCACGCCGCCGTTTGCGGTTTTAACGGTCTTGTCGATGCCGTTGCCCTGAATGCGGAAGGTAATACCGTCCACCTTGCCGTCCTCGCTGACCTTGACGATCTTGGCACTGCCTGCCGCCGTGCGCACCTTGAGATAGGACGGCACAGGGTCGTTATCGGCAGGAACGCCGGACACCATGTCCTGATTTACGCTTTCTTTTCCCGGCACAGACCAGATGAGAAAGCCCGTACTCATATTGGTGGAATACACGCGGCGGTTGAGCTTGACGGTGACCGCATAATTGATGGGCTTGGTCGAGCTGAGGGTCAGCGTGTTGCCGCTGACGGATGCACTGACACCGCCGCTGACCGACACATAGTAATCACCGAGCATATTGTTGCTGTCGGTGAGGGTGACGGTGTATTTGCCGTTTTTGTATTCCAGCTCAAAGGTTTTTGCGGCACCCGGCGTATAGGCAGTGAAGCTCGGACGGGTGTAGTGCCTTGCCATGTCCGAGAGGATGGCGTCATAGTAGGCTTTCAGATATTTGTTGCGCGTGTACTGCTCGGTCATCGTGCCGCTGTATCCGCTCATGGGATAAGTTTTGTCGTTCAGCTCGGTGGCGGAGCTGCGAAAGCCCATGGTGATCTGCCACACGATGAGCTGGGTGGCGGCGTAGCAGGCGTTGGCGTCCTTGCTCGTCTGCAATCCCACTCGGTTCGGATACCCGTAGGTCAGTGCAAGCTTGAGCAAGTCCTTTTGATTCTCCGTCAGCCGCTTATACTTATCTCCGTGGCTTGCATCGGCGGAGCCGGCATATTCCGTATTGTCCGGCAGCGGGATGCCTCGCTCAATGCAGAAGCAATAGACATAGTCCTTGCCGTATACCCAATCGGATTTGTTTCCGGTGAGGCCGCTGCGCTTGGCGGTATAATCGTGCATCCTGCTGAGATAAGGGCTGAAGCCCTTATTGAAGTAGATGTCGTCTGCAGCCCTCAGCCCATAGGCGGCGGAGAAGGCATTGCCTTCCTCGTCGGTGAGGGTGTAATCCCAACTGACATGGCAGTTGTTCAGATCCATCGTCACATCGGCGGCCGAGGCGGTCAGCGGCAGAAGTGTTGTGAGCAGCATAACGACGGCAAGCAATGCCGTCACCACTCGTTTTGTTTTGGCTTTCATAGAGATTCCTCCATTCAATTTGGTGTAAAAAAAGAATGCCGTGGATTTCACGACATTCTCATGAGGGTTATAATATTGTATCAGCCGTATATTACGGCATAGGCGATCCCGCCGTCGATTTCGAGCTGCACCACACGGTAGAGTACGCTGTCGGCAGTCACGCCGTTTGCGGGATCGGTGCCGGATTTGTAGATGAGATCGACATGGTGCTTGAGGGTCTTGATCGTACCGTCCACACCGTCGCGGCTGATACGGGGTGTTCCCATCCAGCCCACATCCCAGCCGAATTCCAAGCTGTCCGACCACTCGAAGGTAAAACCCTTTGCCTTGTAGCTTTCGGCATAAGCCTTAACCTCGGACACGATGCGTGTATGGTCGGCCTCGGTGAAGCCCTTCGGCGGCTCCGTTGCAGGAGGCTCGGTGGGCTGCGGTTCGGTGGGCTTCGTAGGCGGCTCGGTCGGCTGCGGCTCGGTTGCTTCCGGCGGTTCGCTCTGCTTTGGTGCTTGCGTCGGCGGTACAGTTTCCGCCTTGTCAGCACTTTCCGCAGGCTTTCGGGTTTCCGCTGCGGTGCCGCTTTCGGCAGGGGCAGAACTTTCCGCTTTTTCTTTTTCTGACGTTGCTTCGGTTTTGTTTTCGGTGTCGGCAGGGAGAGCGGTATCAACGGTGGTTTCGGGTGTGAAGTCCGTTACTGTTTCGGTTATGCGGCTGTCCGCTGCCGTGCCGCTGTCGGGCGTTGCTTTGTTTGCATTACATCCCGCAAGGGCGAGTATCATCAGTCCTGCAAGGAGGACTGCGGGCATTTTCCGTTTCGTCATCATAATCACCTCTACTTACACAATACCGAAAAACTCGCAAAAGTCCAGCGAAATCGAAAAGTTTCGAGAAAAAGTCACATCTTTTGTGCAGGGCTTTCGTCCTCATCGGGCAATTCATCCTCGGATTCCTCCAAAGCCTCACGGTAAGCGCCGAGAACGGCATCGTTAAGACTCTGTCTTGCTTCATCGGTGAGGGCGAAGGCAATGTCGGAATATTTTGTTTCGCCGCTGCCGGTTTTGTAGGAGCGAAAGGGCATCCGGGCGAACATCCCTTTCTGACCGTCCACAACGGCGATGTCCTTAATAACGAACGCGCCGCCGATATTGACGCTTGCATAGGCTTTGACCGTCGCGTCCTCACGCTCGATCATGCGGTCGATTTTAGCGGTCAGTGGTGTTTTCTGTGCCGCCGCTTTTGTGTTTGTTGGTTTCTTGGTTGCCATAGTAATTCCTCCTGATTACATATTCATTGTCATACCGCCGTCCTCCACAGGTTCGTCGGCAGGCTCATCGGGTTCGAGATATTTTTGCGTATTTTCCTTTGCCCATTCGGGGACAAATTCCTCTTTAAGTGCGCCTATAAAGTCGGTGCGGCGGTAATAACCTTTTTCTCCGTCCGACACATGAAAGCCAAATACCTTTGTGCCGATGGCGTTTGGCCGACAGCCGTTGCCGTGTTCGGCATAGAAGAGCTGATCCTGCGGCGTTTTGCACTCGTCCTTGAGAACGGACGGATCAAGCACCAAGATGCGATCGGTATAGTCGAGCTGTCCGCTGTGCTCACTGTCGCACTGACTGCCGTCATATAATCCGAGTGCCTCCCACTGCCGCCTTGCGTCGGAGACAAAGAGATTGACGAGCCCCGGATGACTGCGCACACAGTATTGCCATGTGTTTTCCTTATCCATAACGGAAAAACGCCGCGCCCATTTCTTGTTGTTCTCGGAATATCTGCCGTCATGGGTTCCTTGGCGCACGGTGGCGGCGAGAACGAAGTTGACACGGTCAAAGCCGTATCGGTCGATGATCTCTTGGGCGCAGGATTTAAGGCACTGACCGTCATAGTGTTCGTCAATGGCTCTCTCGATAGCACGGGCGCAGTCGCAGTTTTCGAGGTAGCTCTCACGCCATTCATCCTTTTCATCCCATTCCGCAGCTTCTTTAAGGGAATAGAGATATAACGGCTTATGCTCCGGCATTGTGTCCACCTGCTTTCTGTTCAGCCCACTTGACGGACAAATGGACAAGGGCTACACGCTGCTGTTCGGTAGAGAGGCTGTCGAGGAAATCCTCAAGCGTCATCTCGGCTTCCTTGTCGGCTGTCTTAGCGCCGGAGCAGTTATCGCAGATTTTCTCACGCTTGACGGTCACGGTTCTGCCATCCGGTGATTCGGTGAAGGACAGCACATCGTTATAGGTGAAGCCGACACGCTGTCTTATCTCAAACGGGATAGTGATGCGCCCTCTTTTGCCAAGGACACGGTATAGCTTTGTCATATCAGTTCGCCTCGCTTTCGTCACAATTTTCGCTGCAAGGGCAGTCCTCGCAGTCGCCGTCACAGTCAATGTCGGCAATGGGACAGTTTTCGCAATCGCCGTCACAGACGATATCCGTCGGATCGTCGATGTTTTCAATGACGATCTTATGCCCGTCTGTGTACATCTGCAGAGGGTCGTCCTCGAACATTCCGGCTTCGAGGAATAATTCGGCAGGTACGGGAAGCATAATGATTTCGGTTTTTATCTTTTTATTCGGCATACAATGTTCTCCTTCAATATTTTTTCGTAGTCGAGTGGCTTGTCGATGGAATCGAACAGGGTGAGCTGGTGCGGCTGCTGCCGTTCACGCTCAAAGAGGTCATAATTGGCTATGAGCAGTTCGGGAAATTCTTTGCCGGCCTCGTATTTCTGCGCCATGCTATGCACCCGTTTGAAATCGAAAAAGTTATATTCCTTATATAACTCCCTGATCTCGGGGCAATCGTTGTAGGACAGCAAAAATTTGCCTTTCATACCCGCAAGGGCGTGGTAGAGCCGCAGATGATCCTCCCAAGTGAAGCCGCAGTCATACACATATTCGCTTGTGAAGTACGGAGGATCGCAGTAGGTGAAGGTCGTCGGTCGGTCATAGTGCTTTATAAGGGTTTCGAAGTCCTGGTTTTCGATGACCACGTTCTCGCACCGTTTGGCAAAGTCCTGCACCAGTGCAAACAGCGTTCTGAGGGAAAACGGCTGACAGGCAAAGGACTTACATCCGCTTGAATAACTGTAACGGATGAGCTTTAGAAACATGGCAGCCCTGCGCAGGTCGTGGTCGTTCCTTGCCGCCGAATACAGCGTCCGCACTTCCTTGGCGGTCACTTCGGGCAGTAGTATTTCGGTCAGATCAAGCTGTGCCTTTAGGTAGTCCTCGGTGAATTCCTCTTTTTCGAAGAACTTTTTTAAAATCGCAAAATCGTCACGGGAATTCAGGCTTAAAAAACCGAGCTCACGGATGAACTCCATCGGGCGGTCACGCATACAGCGGAACAGATTGACGAGGTTGTGGTTGTAATCATTGAATACCTCGAATTTGTCCGGCACGGGCTTTCCCAGCAATACCGCACCGGAGCCGCCGAACGGCTCAACATAGCGGTCACAGCCTATGGGAAACAAGGCATACAGGATATGGAGGATAGAGGTTTTGTTTCCTATCCAAGTTACAGGGGATTTTATTTTGATCACCTCACTTTGAGGCGGTCGGTCGTTATAAAGAAAAAGCGGCGGTATCTTTCGTCTTTATAACGATTGATACCGCCGTGGATTTATTGCTTATTCTGTTTTGGCTCTCTCTTTGGCACGGAGCCTGCGTATCTCGTCCTCATAGTCGTTGATGCGGTTGATCTGCATACATCCGAGTATGCAGAAGCTGACGCACCCGCCGAGAAGCAGGCCGATAATGAGCATGGCAATCTCCATTTTACATTCCTCCCATCGTGATGCTTTCGTCCTCATCGGGAAACAGTTCGGCGGTTCGGACAGCGTCCTCGCCGAGTCCGCGGAGCAGTCTGTTGAAGTCCTCAATGTCGCAGCAGGAGCGGATACCGTAATCGGCGCACAGATCTCTGTAATAACCGAGCTCCATATCATCTCTGTCCATGAGGAGATTTTCGTTCAGTTCCAGCCATGCCTTTTGCTTTTCCCAACATACGCAAAGCGAGGTCGGGAAACCGCCTGTTTGGTCGCACTGAAAATCCGGCGAAGTATATACCTCGCCGGATGCGTAAAGCTCTGCGGTTTTCTTTTGCAGTTCGTCATAGGTCATAGGCGCATACCCATCCCTTCGTCCTCATCCTCGGATTCATCGCCTCCCGTTATATTGACATATTCGCCGATAATGCAGAGAGCCTCGTCATAGCTGCCGCACTCATGAATGCGGCCGGTCATTTCCGTTGCCTGTTCCGCAAGTCCGTTATGGCGGAGAGTACGGGCGGCAAGCCCCATAAGGTTGAAGATGTTTCCGTCCTCGCCGATGAGCTTGCAGTCGGGCTTTATCTTATCCGGCTCATGCTCGGTTATGAAGCCGCCGAGCCGATTCGGGACATAGTCCGAAAGCCAGGTGCCGCCGAACTGTTCATGGGAATGCAACCTCCACATAGCGAGCTTACCCATGTCAATCTTCACACCGTCCTCAAAGGGAAAGAGGATATTTGTGAGGTTGCCGTTTTGGAATACGGAGATATTCTCGAATTTGCTGCCGTTCTTCAGAATACCCTCATCGGTGAGCAGACCGTTGATGCCGTCCAGCCACTCCTGCGGATCGCCGCCGCAGCCCTGCAAAACAAGTCCTTCCTTGCCGTTCATACGGCGAAGGTCATCGGTGGTTACGGTGTTGATGCTCATATTACATACCTCCCATCTGCATGGTTTCGTCCTGGACTTCTTCCTCGGCAAATTCGGACGGCGTCATTTCATCGCCCAGGAAGTTCGGCTCGGTGTCCTCATCCAGCGGGATATATCCGTTCTCGCCGAAGTCGAGGATATCCCGCATCAGAACAGTGCCGCCGTGGTTGACTCCGACCTTCGGCTCAATGGAGCAGAAGCGGTCGCCGTCATCGCTGTGGCGTAAATCATAGGCGTACAGTCCTTCGGGAATCTGTTCGGGCATGAGCCGTCCGTTGCTGAACAGTGCTCTGCGGTCAAGCACCTCAATGACATCCAGCTTTTCCTCAGTCAGTGCCTGCGTTTTCAGTTCCTTTGCTTCCGGCTCATCATACGGAACGGGCTTGAACAGATGACCGTTTCGGGCGGAAATAACGCCGTAGTCGGTAACGGCTGCGTCGATGCGGCCGAGCAATTTATCCGCTTCATTTCTCGGAAGCAGGTTTTCAAGCCACCTGCTGTCGAACTCCGTGCTTGTGTTTTCAAGAATATACTTCTTGAAGAAGGCATCCGCAGTGTCGGGTTCGGCAGTAAATTCATAACGCCACAGATTTTGGGCAATGTCCAGTGCGCCTTTTAGCGTTGCGGTATCCTCTGCGTTCAGCACTGCCTTGAATTTTGTCTGCTCGGATTCGCTCATTGCCGCAATGCGCTGCGCAAGGGTGTTCAGCTCGTCGATTTCTTCCATGCTGTCAAACATATCCGATGTGATCTGCGGTATAGATGAGTAGAATTCATAGCAGAAACAAAGGTTTATTTCCGGTTCGCCGCACTTGTCTGTTACATTGAATAATTCGTCCGAATCGGCAGGCAGGCACAGATCATGAAGCGCAGGGTCTTCGTCGGAAAAGGCACTTTTCGGATATGCGCCGACCTTGAGCAAAAACGCAGCGTTTTCCGGTTCTTCCTCCGGCAAGGTCACGCCGTCATACACCTCCGGCCGTTCATAATGCACGGTGGGGATATATAACCGACCTTCAAACACGCCGTTATCGTTTTTTTGCTGCACTCTGCCGATCTGTTCTGCGTTCAAAAAAGGAACGGCACTTTCGGGGATACCTTCGAGGTCGGAGAGCAGTTCGTTTTCAAAGGCAAACCGACCGAGCTCGGCAAGGTTGCTTACATTATGAGCGACGGGAACGGTGTCCAAGCCGTAGGTGCAGTTGATGAGATCTTTGATGCTGACGGGGTTTTCGTCTGCGTCGTTGAATATCTGCTCGGTCACGGCGTAAAACACGGGCAATTCCTCGTCGGGGAGAGAAGCAAGCCGCTTGGCAAAGAAGTTCAACTCGTCCAAGCTGAAAGTATCCAAGCGGATGTCCTGCAGCTCCGGCAGGATATCGCATTCGAGGATGCTGACTTCAACCGTGTTTTCTCTGCCGCCGGCACGAGTCCTTTGCATAGCGTCCTTGATTTCATAGTCCGCCGCAGGCAGCAGTAATTCGGCATAATAATATCCGCCGTTAAGTGCTTTTTCGGCGGACAGTTCAAGCCTCATAATTTTTCTGTTATAGTTCATTCTCGCTTATCCTTTCTGAATTTGCTCTTGGTATATTCGCTTGATAACAGCACCGACAGCAGAAACAACAGGTACGCTTACGGCATTGCCTGCCATTTTGTAGAGCCGTCCGTCGCTTAGTCCCGCAGCCTTGGCTTTGTCGAATTGCTCATCCGCAAAGCCCTGCAAGCGCCAGCATTCTCTCGGCGTGAGCTTTCGCACTCTGCCGTAACGGAGGATACCGTGCCGGTCCTGCACCGTAAGGGTGAACATCGGCTCGTTAGGCTCTTTTATCCACCTTCCTTGCTGACGGATGGTTTTCTTATCGGGCGTCACAACGGCTCTCGGCTCGTCCTCAATAAACACGGCGGAGTGTTCGCCCTTGTGCTTGCTGATGCCGCTGTCCTGTCGGGCAGTAATGCACCGAGCCGTTTCGGTAAGCTGCGGATCGGCGTTCATGTCGATAAAAAAATAGCCCTGCGTATTGCCGGGCGTTACGGTATGAGCGATCTTTTCTCCGACTCGGCCTCGCCGTGTATTCATTGTCGGGTAGGCAAGATCTATGCTGTCGCCGGGGTATGCGAGCTGAAAGCCGGATTTTGTATCTACCTTGATAGGCAGTGCTACATCGTAGAGTCCGGTTTTTCCTCCGAAGCCTCCGGCATTGCTTGTGAGAGTAATGCCGACTCCCTCGTCCGAGTAGACCCAATTGCCCTCTGTGCCTCCAAGGAGTTGGATAAGAGACGCTGCATTTGCGTTTGTGAAAGATAGTATTTCTCCGGCACATCTTTCTCTAAGATATCCGACAATATACACGCGCTTTCGGGATTGGGGGACACCGAAATCCTTGCTGTTAAGGATTTGCCATGCGACATCGTACCCCAACTCATCCAGCGCACCGAGGATGGTCGCAAAAGTCCGGCCTTTGTCATGCGACAGCAAGCCGGGAACATTTTCAAGCAGCAGAAAAGGTGGTCTTTTAACGGCGGCAATTCGGGCGATCTCAAAAAAGAGAGTGCCTCTTGTGTCATCTTGGAATCCTCTGCGGAGCCCTGCGATACTGAAGGACTGACAGGGAAAACCGCCGCAAATAAGGTCGATATCCGGCAGGGTGTATGGATCAATGGTTCTTGCGTCTGCAAAATACAATTCTCCTTCCGTTGGGTACATGGCGTCATACGCCTGCTTTGCGTATTTGTCTATCTCGCAGTAGCCGACGCACTCAAAACCGCCGAGCCGTTCAAGCCCCGAACGAAAGCCACCGATGCCTGCGAACATATCCAAAAATCTGATCGGCATAAGTCATCCGACCGATACCGTTGTTTTTTTCGTTCCGCCTCACTTTCCTTACATCGTCATACCGAAGCCCTCGGATTCGTCCTCATCCTCGGTTTCCTCATCGGCGCTGTTGTCGCCCTCACATTCGCCCGCAAAGCCGTTTTCTGCGGCTTCCTCGTCCGCTTCCTCACAGGTATCCTCTGTGGGGCTTTCGGCGTCAATTTGGCTCTCACGCTCGGCCTGTTCTCGGTCGAGTTCGGTTTCAATAAGACCGAGGACGAATTCCTTCTGACTCATATTGTTGCGGTGCGGGTAGTCCTTGATTCTCTGAAACAGTTCCTCCGGCACCTGAAATGCCATCGTTCTCATATTGCCCATGCTATTTCCTTCTTTCTGTTGTATTTTCGGGTGGAGCTCATCGTCCACCGCAAGGGTGATAAACTCAGCCATTGTCATCCCTTCATGCCGTTCGAGATATTCTCTGATTTCGGCATGGAGGTCGGCATCGATTTTTACGGTGATGCCTTTCTTTTCATCCGCCATTGCGCTCGTTCCTTTCTATATATTTTTTGATAATTTCCGCAAGCAGTTCCTCTGCCGACACTTCACGCTCGGCTGCTTCCCGAAGCAGCATATCTGCCTGCGGCTGCGGTATAAGAATATCGTGTTCCAATAGGCAACCTCCTACATTCCCATGACGGAGCCGTTGTCCTCGTCCATGTCCTCGCTGTCGTCCTGTTCCTTGGCAAGCTCCTCATCGGTGAGCTTGCGGAAGGAGTCCTCGCCGGGGATGATGCCGAGCTGTCTGCCGTTATCAAATTTGCAGTGAACGGTGGACATATCATCCACAAACATTACGGTGCCGCGCATATCGTCCTCAACAGGTCGGGGATCGTCACCCATGTGCAGAAGCAGAATCCGTGTTCCTTCGGGATAGAGCTCTTTGTATCTCTGTGCCTGTCTATGAAGGCGGTCATATTCGTTCATTTCATTTACCTCCGTGTTTTCTCTGTAAAATTCCAATTCGTAAATAACGCCGTTTTCACCGCGCTTGTCCAACACCTTAACCGCAGTGCCGTCAAAGATATATCCGCCGGCCTTGCCGAGCTCAGTGAAAAAGCCTTTGCCTCCATTGCAGTCGGAGAACCGATGGTTCGGCTCATCCTTGATTTTCGAATAAAAGCCGTTGGTCTGCACCTTTGTCACCACACGGGTCAGCCCAACGATGTCGGGGTGGTATTTGTGTCTTGTCGCTTTGAATTCCGTGCCGAGTTTAATATACCGTTTCAGCTCGGCAAGGTTCTTGAACGCCATGGGCTGCGGCGGTTTTGCTTTATCTGTCATCAGTTCATCTCCATTCCGTAATATTCCTCCGGCGGTCGTAAAAAGGAGAAGTCGACATCCTCGATGTTGTCGCAATGTCCGGCAAGGAAATTTTCATCCCCTTCCATGCGCATCGTCAGATATGCGACCTCCTCGGGAGTGGCGGTCACGGTTTCCTCGGCGCCGTAAAGGTATACCTCGGCGTGTACGCTGACCTCTGTTTCCGCATCGACATTTTCCATAAAGTCATCAAAGGCTGTCCAGCCGACGAGGTCGTCGTACTCTCTCGGTATTCCTCCGACCGTGAATTCCGTTTCGTCATAGCCTGCGGTTACGGTAACCGCAGAAAACAGCAAGGCCATATATTACATCCCTCCCATCTGCATTTCATTTTGCTGCAGGTATTCGTCAAACTCGCTCTCAGTCATCATGGCGTAGTCATCGCCGCTGTTCCAGAAGGAGACGAACAGTTCACCGTCCATGGTATCAATGGGCTGCTGCTCGAAGCCCTCACAAAGGCCGTCTGAGCACTGTCCCATAAGCCAGTCCCGGAGAGCTTCCGTTTCCTCTGCCGTGAGCGCTTCCTTGAGGCTGCAATCAATTCGTCCGAACAGCTTATCGCCGTGTAATTCCACCGACCATACGGCCGAGGTCAGCTTTTCACTCACACCGTCATCCTTGTTATAGTAGGTTGCCATATCGTTTTCGTCATTGGCGGTGTAACGATTCAATGCGTCGCTGATTTCATCTGCGCTGTCGGCAAGGTAGGAATCGCCGACCGTGAACATATCTCCGTCGCCCTCGTCGATGTTGCCGACAAGCGGACAGAAGAACACAGCCTTTACGGGACCGGCATCCTGCGTCATCTGACGGACGGCGGAAATCACCTCATCCATTGAGCCGTACTGGTCGTAGAGGATATTCTGTTCCAGTTCCTCTTTGATGTCCTCGCTTGCCGCCCCAATAACAAGCGTCAGCATATTGGCGTCGGCGATGGTGTTTTTTTCATTCAGTGTGAGGAGCAGATGCTGTCCGAAGTCGTTCTCGCTGAACAGCTTTACGCCGATGTCCTCGCCCTCGTTGTCGGTCAGCGGGATTTGCTTTGGCGGCTGCATAATGCCGATAGACTGTAGCTTTTCATAAATGTCGTAAATGCTGTGGGGCAGTTCGAGAACAAGGGTGTTCTCTTTATTGCGGATAATTGCGGTAAACATATTTACATTCCTCCCATTGTCATAGGCTCGTCCTGATATAAGATGTCCAGCAGGCTTGTGTCTGTGTCGTTATAGATGAAGCCGCCGTCGACGAATTTCCCGTAATATATTTCGCCGATATGCTCACCGAAGGCTCTGTAATCGAAGAACTTTGCCACGGCAGGATTCACAGTAAAATCCTCGTTGTTTTGTGTTACATACTCTCCGATCTCCTGAAAATAGTTCGCACCCTCAACAAAGGTGAAGCAGTCGATGTTTTTCGCAAGCCGCGCAAGCTGCTCTGCGTTCTCGGCTTCGGCGTATTCGGCGACCGCCCACAGCTTTTCCATATCCATATCGGCGCTGTTGACGGCGGCGGCAAGGCGGTTCAGTTCGTAAACCCCTTCCTCGGCGGCGATATCCTTGAAGCGTTCCGTCCATTTTTCATTTTCAATGCAAATGTCCTCCCACGAGAGCTCCACATCATCCGGTGTGGGTGCGCCGAGTCGGGCAAACGCCTTGTCAATGGCTTCTTCCTCGCAGGGCAAATACAAGAATTCGGTTTTTCCGTTGTATTCAGCCCGCAAAAAGCAGAGCATTTGATCATACACATACGCCGGAAAATTCTGCCCGTCATAATCCCTTACGAACGGCGTATTCTCGTCAACAAACAGCAATCCGTGTTCGGTAAAAACGCCCTTGCCGGATTGAATCAATTTCCGTCCGAAATCTGCATATTTCGGATCGTCCGCATCATCGGCAGGCAGACAGCCCTTGACCGTGAGCAGGTACTCTCTGCCGATCTTGCCCATATCGCTGATATCCTGAATCAGCGGATAACGGCTGAGGTTGAAGCTCAGATTGATGAGGTCGGGCAAGGTATCGAAGCCTTCTAATTTCATCGCTTCGTAAAACTGATATTCCTCATCGCCGAAGAAGCTGTCCATCCGTTTTCCAAGGTAGTTGACTTCATCGAGGTTGACGAATCGGTCATGCAGGCAGCCGAGTTCCTCGGGGAATATGACCTCGGACACATACAGTTCAAGGGGCGTGACATCCTCGGCGTGGATTCTTTCGAGCGCCGCACTCATTTCCTTTTCTGTGCAGGGAAAGCGGAGATCGGTCTGACTGTTTCCGTATTTGATTTTCAGTTTAATCATGGATGTTCTCCTTTATGGCTGTGAGTCCGAAGCGGCGGATCGCCATAGCGTTGCAGATAGTCCGAAACAGCATAGGCGGAACAAGGTCGGCGTCCGACAGATCCGACACGGTAAGATGTTTTGTTCCGAGCGTCAAATCCTTGGCTGCACAGTAGAGGGTGTAGGCTCGTTCGGTGCAGTTGTTGAGCTTGATGTTTTCAAAGAACACACAGCCGTTATTTATATGGTGCTTGCAGCAGCTCCACAGCCTTTGGTCGGCGGTGAGCAGATACAGTGCCGAAAGCAATGCGTAATTTGCTTTGGCGATGTTTTTGGCGGCAAGCATAAATCTTGCCAGATGCTTTTCGTTTATATATGTCATGGGGTTTTCCTCGCTTTCTATATATTCGTTGAATCTCTTGCGGAAGGGCGGGCAGCGTATCTGCCTCATGGTGGCTGTCAGTATCTCTGTGGGGGTAGCGGCAGTTGTCGTGATGAATACCTGTGCTTCGGTAAAACGGAAGCCCACGCCTCTCGGTGCAAAATTTGGAACGGTCATCATCAGCCGTTCCATGCGTCTGTCATGTGGATTATCTGAAAATATGGTCATTGTTTCTCTCCTTGCTGTGAAATAAAAAAAGCCCTCCAGTTTTTGTGTAACCGAAGGGCGATTGATAGTATTACATATTCTGTTGTGGGACTGCTGACTGTTCAAAGGTCGGCGGCCCGGCTTCGAGGGAGGGGTATCCGTCCGTGAGCTTTTCTTGGAGCTTATCCAGCTGCCGTTCCTGCTCATAGGTCAGCGTTTCGCAGTTGCCTTTGGCAAAGTCCACACAGCGACAAAGGTCTGCCGATTCATTCTCACTGAACAGGCGGTGTTTGTTGACGAGACCGGAGCGCACGGCAAAGGCTTCCTTGACATATTCATAGTTCGGCGAGTAATCTCCCCAGAACACCGAGTCGCCGTCTGCATTCTGTTTCCATGTGCAGAACATAAAGCCGTTCTTTTCACTGTAGGTTGCCGCCAACACGGTATCTCCGAATGCGGCAAGCTGTCTGTAATCGGAGACGCCGTCGGCTTTCATCTGCGGGGCGTGTTCGTAGAGTCCGACATATTCCCGCACCGTAGAAATCTGTTCCTGAATGTCTGCAATTTTACTGCGGTATTCATCCGAGAGGTTTTGGTCGGCGTTGCTTAGAAATTGACCGTTGTATTTTATCCGGCAGAGGGGGATGCCGTCCGAGGACACCTCCAGCCATTCGTTGCCGTCCATCTTGGTGTCGTACCGAGCTTTGAGGCGTTTGGCTAATTCTTTCTGTAGCATATCTGATTTCTCCTTTTTAGGGTAATAAAAAAGGCAGATAGATTTTTGCTTTCTATCTGCCTTGCGTATCATTATTCGGTTGTGTGAGAGTTCAAGACATCCAACAAAGGGAAAACATCATTTTTATATCTGTCAAAACGGTTCGCTGAAATTTTGCCGTATAAACGGTGAAAACCCCGATTTTATCGGGGTTTTCACGGGCTACATCTATTTTGTAGCCCTTTTATGGCTGGGGTGGAAGGATTTGAACCCTCGAAATGGCGGAGTCAGAGTCCGATGCCTTACCACTTGGCGACACCCCAATATTCTTTAAGTTATCACTGCCGTGACAACGTAGACTATTATATCACACTGAAAAGCCGATGTCAAGCATTTTTTAAAATATTTTTTGATTTTTTCGATTGTTCCCGTTTTTAAAATTACCTATAGTTATATTCCAAACGATTTAAACAATCAGTCAATTTTTCTCTCCCATTTTGTTGACTATAAATATACCTGCGCTGACCAGTACAAGAGCGATCAGCGACTCAAGGCGGAATGCCTGCTGTGCCTCTCCGAGCAGAAGCGCAGAAAGAAGCACACCGCAAACCGGGTTCATAAAGCCGAAAACAGCGATTTTCGATACGGGGTTGTACTTTAACAGCAGGCTCCAGATCGAGTAGGCACAAGCGGAAATAAACGCAAGATAAAAAAGCATCAGTACAGCAGGCAGAGGCGATTCAGGCAGAGTTATGCTGCCGCCTGCAAGTAAGCCGATAACAGTCATGACCGCACCGCCGAGTAGAAACTGCCAGCCGCTGAGCATCATAGTGTCGGTGTCTTTGGAAAAGCGTTTTATAAGCACAGAGGAAATCGCATAGGCAATGGTGGAAAGAAGAATAAAGCCATCTCCGGTAAGGCTGAATCCGCTGAGCAGAGAGCGATCGAGATTTATAACTACTATTCCCGCAGTGCCAAGCACACAGCCGATAATCTTGAATTTTGTCAGCTTTTCAAGGCGAAAAACAAGCGATGAGATAAGTATGCACACAAACACGCTCATACCCTCAATGACGGAAGATTTCACGCCGCTTGTATTGGCAAGTCCGATATAGAAGAACAGGTACTGTAAAATCGTCTGAGTAAGGCTCAGTGCCGCCACCTTCGGCAGTTCCTTGATTTTCGGAACAAGCGGCTTTTTGTGCATTATGCTTCCTGTTATAATAACCATAATTCCTGCTGCGAAAAAACGTATCCCCGCAAAAAGTATCAATGACATTGGTTGTGAAGTGTCAACGCCAAAAAGCCCGTAACCGATTTTTACGCAGGGAAAAGCACTGCCCCACAAAGCAGAGCAGAATATTGCGAGAATTGCGGCTATCCAAGTTTTTGTCAGAATATCGGCTTTCATAATGACCTCGTTATATGCACAAAATAAGCGGCGTATCTTCGGCACAAACGCACAGACACACCGCTATATATTTTATCACTGTGAAAGAACAAGGTCAATACTGTTTTTTCTGATATTCCGACAGCGTTGCGGAACGCACAGCATCATCCGGAATGTTATCTGCTGAGCCGCATTGCAATCACCGATATATCGTCGCTCTTTTCGTCACCGGCATAGAATCTGGCGGTATTGGCGACTTCTTTAGAGAATTCCTTAAGGTCGGGCTGTTTATCCATCTCCCTGTAAAGCCATTTCTCGTTCAGCTCTGCGCCGTCGCTTGTCATAACTATCATATCCCTGCTTCCTATCGTAAACGTTCTCCTGTCGTATACAGGCTCGTCCTTTACTCCTATCGGCAAGCCCTTACAGCCTATGGTGACAAAGCGGTTTCCGCACTTGATATAAGTGTTGGCACTGCCTGCCTTGTATAAGTCAATCTTTCCGCTGTAAAGATCGACAGCGCATATTTCAAGAGTAGCAAAACTCTCATCGGAGGATTTGCACACAAGTGATGTATTTATCACGCTGATTGCCGCCTCTACTCCGACACCTGCCTGCAAAAGACGTATGAGCATAGCGCAGGCAAACGATGAGTCCACTCTCGCCCTGCCGCCGCTGCCCATACCGTCCGATAATACAACATACGCTGTACCGTTCTTATCTATGAAGCTCTCGTAATAATCGCCGCAGGCTGTACCCTCCGTCTTGCTTATCTGACATATTTCAACGTCAAGCGTGTAGGTGGTTCCCGAAAAAAGACTCAGCTTACACGCCCCTCCGACACGGCTCAAGGTCGGCAAATCAAAGCGGCGGCGGAAAGCAAGCGTCATAGCCTCGCATATATCCTGCTTTGATGCGAAAAAACCGGTATCGGAATATGCCTCGACAAACATTCTTCCCTGCTCGCCAAGCTCCACATTCACTGCGTCTGCGTCTTCACAGCCGAGTTTTGATAACACATTGCAGGCGGTTTTGTTGTACTGAGGCTCAATTTCTCCGCTGTTTTCAATCTCATCGGATAACTGCGAGAGAATCTGCTCCGTTGCCGACAGCTGAGCCGTCAGGATATTACGCATACGGGCAATTCTTCGTTTTTCCGTACAGCTTGCCACATAAACATCACACAGCCTGCGGATTTTGTCAATCAGCTCCTGCTTTTTAGGGCATCGTTCGCTTAAAGGCTCCGAAAAAGCATCCGAATCGGCACTTTCTCCCGACTTTACCATATTCGTAATCTTTGCAAACTGTTTAATGCTGTCGCCGTACTCCTTGCCCCAGCATTGCATATTATACCTGCACTTACGGCATATTTCGTCACAGGCTGTATTGTACACCCAGCTTATATCGCTTCCTATGTTATTATCCAGCTTTTCGGCAGTGATACCGACCGTTCTTCTTACCTCGGCAATCGCTCCTCCGGCAAATTTCAGCCGTTTTGAAAACAGTTTTCTGACGCTGTTTTCACCCGCTTTAACTCTGGCAATATCGCCCTGCTCGGTTGTAAGCTTTGCCGGTAACAGCATAAAGACTGATGACGACATGAATATGCAGGCAACAACGGCGAGCTTTGAATTATCCATTCCGAACAGCGCAGTGCCAAGCGTTGCGGTCAGCACAAATCCTCCTGCGGCACTCAGCTTTCTTCCGCCGCTGAACATACCTCCGACAGCCGCCGCAGGAGCAACAACAGCCGCAAGAAAAGCGTAGTCGGCCGTGGCAACCGCACACCCGAGTGCAGACACCGCACCGCACACAGCACCTGCTCCACTGCCGTACTTCATAGCACTGCAAAGGGAAAGGCATGATGCGAAAATTATTCCTATATTGAAGATGCCGACGCTGTAATGCGACAGTATGCCGGACACTATAGCACAGCCGCCCAGAACACAGATAAAGCTGAGAGGATCGCTGCGGACGGTTATCTTTGCTATCTCACGCTTTTCGGCAAGCCGTGACAAGCGTAAAGCGACAACCGCACCTCCGCCTGCCATGACCGAAAGAATGATGCAGTTCATCACCTCGCTTACGGTAGACGATGTGAGAAAATTCGCCGCAAAAACAGAGCCTGCCGCCGTGACAGCCGATACTATCTCAGACACGGCTGATTTTCTGCGTGAAACTATCATACGGATGGCAACAACGGAAAGCAGAGCCGATGTAACAGTAACGCCGTCGGTATAATTTCCGCCGAGAATATAGCCTGCCACGCTTCCCACAAATGCGCTGATACAGTCGATTCCGCTCATAGCCGCCGCAAACGATGCCGCAAACGGCGATGGCTTTCCGAACACTGTACTCATTGAAATTACCGCCGCCGCTATCATTACAGCCGTACATCTTATTACCGAATGTTCACGGATATCTATCTTATCCTTTGTTACTGCCCTTGACATTTCAAACTTCCTTTCGCAATCAGACATCAGTCACCTACCATGTAATTATTTTACAGTTGTCCGACAGCGTTTTTTGTCGCAACGGGTAATGATATTACGCAAAAGAAAGGAGGTGCTGTCGTTTACGGTATAATGCGATTTCAAGCGATTATTTTCGGTAAGATTTTCTGCTGAGCGCCGACATAAACAACGCCGAAAGATTGTGATTGTTATTTGTTTATATTTACAATTTTTGTTGTTGAACATTCACAAAAGAGATTGTAAAAGCTTGATTTTGTACAATAAAAATGTTAATCTAATAATAAGGAAGTATTTCTTGATGCAAGAACAGGAAGTCAACACAAGAAACAAAACAACATAATAAGAAAAACGGGGTGAACTATCGTGAAAAAACTTACAAAAACAACAGCACTGATCTTATCGGCACTTATGCTATTCGGCTGTACAAGTAACTCTGCAAACGGCGGCGTAGGCGATACTACTCCGCCTGTGGAAAATTCGGTTACCGACAGTAAAAATGAAAGCAAAACCGAAAGCTCGGCTACAGAAAACAGCTCTGCAACTGATAATACAAGCAAGGAAAGTGAAGAAAACCTTGTAAAGAATATCGAGGGGTATCAGACGTTTTCTTACGATGCGGATAAATATGAGATTACAAACGACTACATATATTGTAACATACGTTATTCCATATATGATATGTTTACTCCTGTTGAGCCGAATCTTGATGACTTGTATAAAGAAACGACAGACGTTAAATCATCGGAACTTGTAGCGCTCAAATGCAGAGTTGCAGGCGACAGTTATGTTATCATTGACGGTAAATGCGGTGAAACGTTGATTATGAAGCCGTTTTTATCTTTAATCTACACGCCTGTTGTTATAGAAGAAGTTGTCGATTCCAATAACGGAAAATGCTTGTATAATAAAGGGGATATATTATATATCCGTGAATCTTATCGTATAACAGAACAGTATAACGACAGAAGCTTAAATTTTGTGCAAAAAGCGGAAGAAAATCTGAAAGCTCAATTTGAAAATAAGTCGGGTGAGTTTGACAGCAGTAAACACAGTGAAATTGAAAAAAAATATTATGACGGGAAAATGGAATATTACAACACTTTAAGAAGTGGAAACGGAAGATATATACATACAACGTGGAATCCTGTTTTATTGCAAAAGGGTCAATCTTATCTGATTTTTGCCGACAATGATACTACTGCGAATGAAGTTGACGGAAATATTTACAATAATGCTTATCCTATCGTTTTTGATTTAGAGCAAAGTGAACCGTTTGTATTCAAATCAGAAAAGGAAGACAACGGAGTGTTCAGTGCAAGCTATGCATACCGTTATCAGTGGAAGATACTTAAAGAAAAGTACGGGGAGCATTTCAAGAGCGATATAAAGAATTAATAAGAACGCACTTTCGGGAACGCACAGTCAAGTGCGTTCTTTTTTTGCAGGGGTTTATAAAAGGAAAGTAAGTTTCAGTGACACAAAGTCACACTGTGTCATAAAATGTAAAGGGTACCCGAATAAAAAATACTTTCAAGGAGGAAAAACAATGGCAACATTCACAAACGTTGCTACCCTTTCGTATAACGGCACGGTAGTAAATTCAAACGTAACAACAGGCGAGATACAGCAGACTCTTGCCGCAACAAAGCATTCCCTTGCAAACTCCTACAAGCAGGGCGACACTCTGACCTATATTGTGAATATTGTGAACACGGGAAACACAGCGTTTACAAATCTTACGTTAACCGATAATCTCGGCGGTTACACCTACGGTGCAGGAACAGTATATCCTCTGGCATACGGCGGAGATATACGCTATTATATCAACGGCGCATTGCAGACAGCTCCTGCCGTAACAGCAGGTCCGCCTATGACAATAACGGGAATAAACGTTCCCGCAAACTCGGAGGCACAGATAGTATACAACGCCATAGCAACGGCTTATGCTCCGCTCAATATTGAAGGCAGTATAACCAACAGCATCACGATAACGGGTGACGGCATTACTGAACCTATCGCCGCCACAGAAACAGTAAATGCCGCAACCGCTCCTGCGCTTGATATTGAAAAGTCGCTCAGCCCGACAATAGTAAGCGAGAACGGTCAGATAACCTACACCTTTACCGTTACGAACAAGGGCAACACCGCTGTCACACAGGCAGACGATATTGTTCTGCGTGACGTATTCAACCCGATACTGAAAAATATCGGAGTAACCTACAACGGCACCGTTCTCAGCAATACACGCTACACTTACAATGAGGCTACAGGCGTGTTTGAAACTACAGCAGGCGCTATAGAAGTACCTGCGGCAACATTTGCGACAAACACAGACGGTACGGTTTCAATTACTCCCGGTACGGCAGTAATTACGGTTACGGGCAATATCTGAGTAAAACACGGATAAACACACATTGTCCGCTGTATGACAATCAAAAAGCAATAGATATGAGGCGGTACGGCAAATGTCGTGCCGCCTGCATTCTGTCGAAAAACCTCCTGCTTATTTAAAAAATGGGGTCGCAGGGGCGGTGCCCCCGACAGGGACTAGGGGCGGTAGCCCCAGTAATATAGCCCCGGCACGGATGCCGGGCGTGTATGCCAAAAGGCTCTATGCAAGGACGCATACAAGTGGTCGAACAAAGTCGGTGCAGGACGCACCGACAACAAACGACCACGATTGCACAGATGCAGAGCCAACCAAGCATACACAGCCTTTCACGAGGGAAAGGGGTTTGGGGATAGGGATTGAAAACTTAATCTATTTTATTAAAAGCGTACTTTTTCTACAAGCTGATATAAATATGCCTTTGCGTAACACAGAAACAATCTGCGGCAAGGGCGTATTTGTTTATATCGGCAAGCGGCAGGCGGTTTATATTCGGTTAAATGAAGAAAAATATAATATAAGTAATTAACACCGATTAAAGAAACGGAGGAAATAATATGTTTCATATAATGGTTGCGGAAGATGATACAAACACAAGAAAACTGATGTGTACAGTGCTTAAGCAGAACGGCTACGAGCCGGTACCTGCCGTAGACGGCATAGACGCACTTGACATACTCGACAGACAGCACGTTGATCTTATTCTGCTTGACGTAATGATGCCCCGTATGGACGGCTACGAATTTGTTAAAACGCTTCGTGAGGGCGGTTGCAACACCCCCGTTCTTATGGTGACCGCACGAGAAACCTCGGCAGATAAAATTGCGGGATTCCGTGCAGGAACGGACGATTATATGGTAAAGCCTGTTGATGACGAGGAAATGCTCCTTCGCATATCCGCACTCCTGCGCCGCAGTAATATTGCCAACGAGCATAAGCTCCACGCAGGCAATACCGTGCTTGACTATGATGCGCTTACAGTTACCTGCGGCGGCGTCACGCACGAGCTTCCCAACAAGGAATTTATGCTGCTGTTCAAATTGCTCAGCTATCAGAACAAAATATTCACACGCCGTCAGCTTATGGACGAGCTGTGGGATATGGAAACCGAAACCGATGAAAGAACGATTGACGTACATATCAACCGCCTGCGTGAGCGTTTCCGTGACAACGAGGATTTCGAGATAGTAACTGTCAGAGGGCTTGGCTACAAGGCTGTGCTGAAACAGCATTGACTTAAAACGGAGGAATAAAATGCACAAGAGAATAAGCGATGAAGAAAAGCGTTTACGCTCGATAAACGCTTATGTTGTGTTGTTCGTATTTTTCATAATGGTAGCTGCAGGCATTATCTGCGTGATGATCTATAATGTCCTCAGTGCTTTCGGTCTGATGAAGCATATTGAGGTAGTACCTATGCTTATGCCCCTGATAATGCTATGCTCGTGCGTAATTATCGGCAGTATACTGTCTGCGATGCTGTCAGGCATACTTCTCCGTCCGCTAAACGATCTCAAGGAGGGTCTGCTCAAGGTTTCTAAGGGCGATTTTTCGGTAAGACTTGAGGAAAACGGAAACAGCGAGCTTTCACATATACAGGAGAATTTCAACATAATGGTAAAGGAGCTTGGCAATACCGAGCTTTTCAGAAACGACTTCATAAACGACTTCTCGCACGAATTCAAAACTCCTATGGTTTCCGTATACGGCTTTGCAAAACAGCTTAAAAAAGGTGGTCTTACAAAGGAGCAGGAGGATGAATATATCGACATAATCATAAATGAATCGCAACGGCTCATAAATATGTCGAGCAATATCCTTATGCTGAACAAGCTGGAAAACCAGGAGATAATCACCGATAAGAAGGAGTTCTCTCTTGACGAGGAGCTTCGCAGATGCGTTCTGCAGTTACAGAGCCAGTGGGGCGCAAAGAATCAGGAGGTAATCCCCGAGCTTTGCGAGCTTAACTATTACGGCAACAGCGAAATGCTGAAGCAAGTATGGCTGAACGTTATAGGCAATGCTATAAAATACACTCAGGACGGCGGTACTATCGAGATACGCCTTGACATAAACCCGAAGAACAGCAATGAAATCCGTGTGCGTGTCACCGATAACGGCATAGGAATGGACAAAGCCACCACAGAACGTATTTTCGAAAAATTCTATCAGGGCGACAGCTCACACGCAACAGGCGGCAACGGGCTCGGTCTTGCTATGGTAAAGCGTATCGTTGAGCTGTGCGGAGGAAGGATTCGTGTTAAAAGCGAACTTAACAAGGGAACGCAGTTCACCGTCTATCTCCCCATTGAAAACAAAGAAACCGAGAAAGAAGATAAGAAAAAGAAAAGTTTAAATACCGTTAACACAGCAGGCTTAAAATAAGCCGATATATTGTTTGATACAGGATATAAAATAATCTTATACCCATTATTTAAACTAAGCGAAAAGGACAAAACGATGCTACAACTGAAAAACATAACAAAGGATTACAAAATCGGAAACGAAAAGGTCCACGCACTCAGAGGCGTCAGCATTGACTTCCGAGAAAGCGAGTTCGTGTCTGTACTCGGTCAGTCGGGATGTGGCAAGACCACGCTTTTAAACATTATAGGCGGTCTTGACAGATACACCGACGGCGACCTTATCATCGGCGGAAAATCCACAAAGGAATTCAAAAGCGCAGATTGGGATACATACCGTAATCACTCGATCGGATTCGTATTCCAGAGCTATAATCTGATACCGCACCAGACGGTGCTTTCAAATGTCGAGCTTGCACTGACTCTGTCAGGCGTGTCAAAAGCCGAAAGAAGACAAAGAGCAAAGGAAGCGCTTGTTAAGGTCGGACTTGGCGACCAGCTGAAAAAGAAGCCCAATCAGATGTCGGGCGGTCAGATGCAGAGAGTTGCCATCGCAAGAGCGCTTGTAAACGACCCCGATATACTTCTTGCCGATGAGCCGACAGGTGCGCTTGACAGCGAAACCAGCGTTCAGATAATGGAGCTTTTAAAGGAAATATCCAAAGATAAGCTGATAATTATGGTAACGCATAACCCCGAGCTTGCCGAAAAATATTCAAACAGAATAATAAGACTTCTTGACGGTAAGGTAGTCGATGACACAAACCCTTATGACCGGAACATTGTTGAGCCTATTGAAAATAAAAAGGGCAAGGGAAAGAAGGCGAAGAAGCCGTCAATGTCCTACCTTACCGCTCTGTCGCTCAGCCTTAATAATCTTATGACCAAAAAAGGCAGAACGTTTATGACCTCTTTTGCGGGAAGCATAGGTATTATCGGCATAGCGCTTATCCTGTCAATATCGAGCGGCGCACAGCTTTATATTAAATCGGTCGAGGAGGAAACGCTCGCAAGCTACCCCATATCCATTTCACGCAACTCTATGGATATGACCTCTATGATGACGTCAATGATGAAGGAAAACAAGAGCGACGGCACCGATGACGGCAAGATACATTCAAACAATATAATGGGCAGTATGGTAAATTCCATGCTCACCCAGCTTAAATCCAATGATTTAAAGAGCTTTAAATCCTATCTTGAAAATGACGGAAAAGAGATAAACGATTATGTCAGCGATATAAAGTACGGCTATTCCACTCCGCTCAATTTTTTCAGAAACGATAAGGATAAAGGTATAATTCAGGTAAACCCCGCTACCCTGTTTGAAGATATGGGTATGACCAACGCAATGTACGACTCACAGCTTATGAGCAACGTTGTAAGTGCAAGCTATGACACCTGGACAGAGCTTCTTGACAATGATAAGCTGTTAAACGAGCAGTATAAGGTGCTTGCAGGAAGAATGCCGAACGCTTACAATGAAGTTGTCGTAATGGTAAACAAGGATAACGAGATTTCCGACTACAGCCTTTACTGTATGGGACTTATGGACAGCGATGAGCTTGTCAATGCAGTAAAAAGCGCTATGAGCAGCAATAACGAAAAGGTAGACTTCACAAGCAAATTACAGACCTACACCTACGATGAGCTTCTAGGACTTGAATTCAGACTGGTGACGAACCCAGAATTCTACGAAAAGGAAAACGGTATCTGGACAGACAAGAGCGATGACAAGATTTATATGACAAAGGTTGTCGAGGACGCCGAGCCTATAAAGGTTGTCGGTATTATAAAGCCCGAAGAGAACAGCATTATTTCGTCAAGCTCTTCATCAGCAATAGGCTACACTCACGAGCTTACAGAGTATCTTGTAAACAAGGTAAATGACAGCGAGGTTGTAAAGGAGCAGAAAAGCTCTCCCGACACAGATATTTTCACCGGCAAGGAATTTGCAAAGGACGAGGACAAAAAGGCTGTCACAATGGAAGATATAAAGGCATATATTGCAACACTGCCCGAGGAACAACAGGCAGAAATTATGTCACAGCTTCAGCAGGCACAGCAGATGGGCATGACCGAACAGCAGATAGCAGATGCTTTCGCAAAGCAGATGAGCACCGAATCCGAAGCTACCTATGACGGTAATATGACGCTTCTCGGTGTTGCTTCTCTTGACGAGCCGAGTATGATCAGCATCTATCCGAAGAACTTTGACGCAAAGGAAAAAATCGAAGAAATCATCAGCACTTATAACGATAAAGTCAAAGCCGACGGCAACGAAAACCTCAAGATTGAGTATACGGATATTGTCGGACTGATGATGACCTCGGTATCAACGATAATTGATGCAATAAGCGTTATCCTTATCGCCTTTGTAGCGATCTCGCTTGTCGTATCATCTATAATGATAGGCATTATCACCTACATTTCCGTGCTTGAGCGTACAAAGGAGATCGGCATACTTCGTGCTATGGGCGCAAGCAAGAGAGATATTTCCCGTGTGTTCAACGCAGAAACGCTTATTGTCGGCTTTGCCGCAGGCGCAATCGGTATCGGAGTAACTCTGCTTCTGCTTATCCCCGCAAACGCTATAGTGTACAACCTCACAGGTATCTCAGGTATGTGTGTACTGCCGTGGCAGGGCGCAGTAATACTGGTAATTATCAGTATGCTCCTTACCCTTATCGCAGGACTTATTCCCTCGCACTATGCAGCTAAGAAAGATCCCGTCCTCGCACTGAGAAGCGAATAAGACGGCTTAAACCGATATGTAAAAAGCAAAAATCCACTGCTTTCGGGCAGTGGATTTTTTCGTCAGTAAACCGCTTGTATCATCAATTCATTATCATACACAAAAATTGCTCCCGTCATAAAGACGAGAGCAATCATATTAACTTAATTATCAGTTACCTCTGTTATTAAGAAGTGCCGAAAGCTCCGTGAAAGGATCGTCATCACCGGACTCCCCTGCATTTGCAGGTGTTTCAGGGAAAATAAGAGATTCCGAGAAAGAGTTATCCGCTGATTTTTCCGAGCCTGTATCCTCTGTGGGAGTAGAAGCGAGAACTGTCTTTGCTACAGCCTCATCAGATGTAATCATAGAATGACCCTCGCTGTCCTTAAAGCAGGTAGCGATAACGGTAATAACCATCTCATCCTTAAGATCGCTGTCAAAGTCAACACCGTGTATAACCTGAACATCCTTTGAAGCCGACTGTGTAAGTAACTGCATTACCTTTTCAGCGTCATCAAGAGGTGTATCCTCAGACATAGTAAGATTAACAAGCAGCTTTCCTGCATTCTTGATGGATGTTTCAAGCAGCGGACTGTTAACAACCTCAGCTACAGCCTCCTCAGCTCTCGTATCACCTGAGCCGTGACCTATAGCCATATGTGCGTCGCCTGCACCCTCAAGAGTAGATCTTACGTCCTCAAAGTCTATGTTGATAAAGCCGTCGTGTGTGATAAGATCCGAAATACCCTTTACAGCCTGATAAAGCACATTATCCACCATTGCATAAGCCGCCTTGATAGAAATGTTCTTTTCCTTAATGGAAAGCAGCTTCTGGTTAGGCACGATTATAAGTGCGTCAACGTACTTTCTCAGCTCCGCAATGCCCTGGAGAGCAAGATTCATCTTGTACTCTCTTTCAAATTCAAAGGGCTTTGTAACTACGCCGACAGTAAGTATACCTTTCTTCTTTGCAATCTCTGCAATAACGGGAGCCGCACCTGTGCCTGTACCGCCGCCCATACCTGCGGCAACAAATACAAGAGATGCACCGTTCAGTGCTTCCTCGATATCATCGCTGTTTTCCTTTGCAGATTCAGCCGCAACGGGAGGCTTTCCCTGTCTCTTATACACATCTCCGAGCCCACGAGACTAGGCATGATCTC
>ENA-OZAB01000254-OZAB01000254.1-human-gut-metagenome-genome-assembly--contig:-NODE-254-length-35153-cov-7.272266_pt1 | contig 35153 bp, 38 predicted proteins | sample MGYA00243297_ERZ653491 | MGnify/ENA primary metagenome ERZ653491 (study PRJEB26926, sample SAMN06165154) | human gut metagenome | biome: ENVO:00009003; feature: ENVO:2100002; material: ENVO:00002003... | reverse complement strand
TGCTCATGCTCTCCTACCCCTCCGACGAGGTCGGCAACCACCTCTTCGACGAGGACACGATGGACGACAGCGGCGTGAACCCCTACGCCGACGTGCTCACCCTCGCCAAGTACCGCCGCATCTTCGGCAGCATCCGCCACCCCTTCACGGGCGTGGACTACGTCGAGTACTACGAGAACATCATCCGCGAGGAGGGCGCGGAGAGCGAGATAGTCTTCGCCAACCGCCCCGAGACCGCCGCCACCCTGGCGGACAACATCCTCTGCTGCGATATACACACCCGCTTCCGCACCCAGAGGCGCATCCTCGCCGCCGGGGCGAAGAACGTCCTCACCCTCTGCGACATCATGAACGCCCCCGTGAACGGCAGCGGCTACTGCCCGGACTACGGCCTGCTCGGCTCCAACAAGGCCACCGAGGACAAGGTCAAGCTCTTCCCCAAGAACGCCCAGGCCGTGGCCGAGGGCATCCAGGCCGAGCTCCTTCGCCGCACCGGCGTCAAGGTCGAAGCCATGGTCTACGGCGACGGCGCCTTCAAGGACCCCGCCGGCAAGATCTGGGAGCTGGCCGACCCCGTCGTCAGCCCCGGCTTCACCGAGGGCCTGCGCGGCCTGCCCAACGAGCTGAAGCTCAAGTACCTCGCGGACAATGACTTCGCCGGCCTCTCCGGAGAGGAGCTCAAGAGCGCCATCCAGGCCTCCATCCGCAAGAAGGACGCCGACCTCAAGGGCCAGATGGCCTCCGAGGGCACGACGCCGAGGCGGCTCACCGACCTCATCGGCTCCCTCTGCGACCTCACGAGCGGCAGCGGCGACAAGGGCACGCCCATCATCGTCGTGCAGAACTACTTCAAGAACTACGCCGAATAACAGGCCCCGCGGGCCGGGGGAGGTAAGGACATGAAATGCCCGAATTGCGGGATGGACATAGTCATAGCCACGCACCTCTGCCCGCACTGCGGCTATGCACACGACTTTGACGGCAGCATAGAGCCCAGGCGTGAAATACCCGAACCCTGGGAGATAACGCCGGAGAAAAGCCGCAAAAGGCGCGAAAAACGCGAGCGCGCGGCCAGTACCTGGGCCAGGAGCCGCGCAGGCCGCGGCGCACAGGAGGCGGCCTATGTCCGCGACGACCGCGTCCGCGAGCAGGACGCAGTCAAACACGGTTCCGCGGATGAGGACGTTCCCGAGCGCCTCTGGACATTCACGCGGAACCTGGTTCTGGCCAGTCTGATCCTGTGCGCGGCGCTGCTCTTTGCCGCCTCAGCCTTCTATCTGACCGGGGCATATTTTGAGCTCGACGGCCGCTATACCAGCAGCTACGCCTACTGGATGCTGCCGGAGCTCAGACTGCTGGACACCATCTTCGGCGCGGCCTGTATTCCCATCGCACTCACGGTCATCACCGCGTTCGCCCAGCTCCGGCGCGGAAAGCGCTCCGGGCGGGGCATGCTGGTTTTTGCCGCGGTACTCTTCTGCATCGTACGCTTTGCCTACGACGTTGCGCTCACGGCTGCTTTTGACCTCGGCTCAGAGCTTCTCTCCTCTATCGGAGACTGGCTCATACCCGTCGTTTTATATGTAGTGTTCGTCCAACTCATCATCCGCAAAAATCCCGCCTTCAACGTTGGTACGGGAACATAAACGCGCCCGGGACCGTCATATATGCGGCCCGCCTTTCCGGCGCACACAAAGAGGCTGACCATTCGGTCAGCCTCTTTTCCATTTTTTGCTCTTTGTCCCCGAGCGCGCAGGCTATGGCACTCCGGGCACTCCTGCGAGCCTGGGACTGTCTGAGGCGATAAAGGTGAAGGCTCTCACGGGAAACTCCTTCTTATTATTTGCTCGCCGCCCGCTATACAGCATGTCCGGGGCATTTCCAAGGCAGGGCCGCCCGCTTGCAAAGTCCGGCGGGTTGTGCTATACTCTTATGTAAACCCTGGGGCTGAGGCCCCATTTGGAGGCGCATCCATGATATCTAAGAAAAAGCTGCGCGCTGCGGCGGCGTTTCTGGCGCTGGTGCTCGTTGCGCTCGCAATAGTGCCGGCGGGTCCGGCCCTGGCTGTCTCGCAGTCGGAGATAGACGCGCTTGAAGAACAGCGCGACGCGCTCAAAGCCGAGCGTGAGGAGATGCAGGCCGGCATTGACGAGCTCAAAAACGAGCAGGCCGGCGTGCTTGAGCAGAAGCGCGCCCTCGACGAGCAGAACGAGGTCTACCGTCAGGAGCTTGAGCTCATAGAGGAGCAGGTCTCGCTCTACACCCGCCTCGTGGACGAGAAAGCCGCCGAACTCGAAAAGGCCACTGCCGCCGAGACGGAACAGCTGGCTATCTACAAGCAGCATGTGCGCGCGATGGAGGAAAACGGCAACTATACATACCTCTCCATCATCTTCGGCTCCAAGAGCCTCTCCGAGCTCATGGCGAATCTCGACATGATAGGCGAGATAATGGAGGCCGACAAGCGCATCTACGACCAGTACACCGCCGCCCGCGAGGATGCCGAGGTCATCAAGGCCGAGTATGAGGAGACGCTGGGCCAGCTTGCGGACAAGCAGGAGGAATACGAGGCCGAGAAGGCCGACCTTGAGGCCAAGATAGCCGAAGCCAGCGAGCTTATCGCCCAGCTGGAGGAGGAGATAAGCAGCAACTACGACCTCTACCTCCAGGTGCTGGCCGAGGAGGAGGCGCTTGAGAGCGACATCCAGAGCATGATAGCCGAGCTGGAGCGTCAGGAAGCCGCAAACAGCATCACGAGCACCGGCACCTATATCTGGCCCCTGCCCGGTTACTCCCCCGGCTCCGCCTACGGCTGGCGCATGCACCCCATCTTCAACGAGATGCGCTTCCACGCGGGCGAGGACATTGGCGCGCCGAGCGGTACGCCCATACTCGCCGCCGACAGCGGCGTCGCTACCGTCATCCCCGACAACGGCAACGGCTACGGCAACTACATCATGATAAACCACGGCGGCGGCCGCGTGACGCTCTATGCGCACATGAGCTCCTTCGCCATCTCCGGCGGCGCGAGCGTGACCCAGGGCCAGGTGATTGGCTACGTCGGCTCCACCGGCAACTCCACCGGCCCCCACCTCCACTTCGAGGTCCGCGTCAACGGCGCGACCACCGACCCGAAACAGTACTTCAACTTCGGCTGAGGATATAACAGCAAAATGCCGCCCGATGGGCGGCATTTTTATTGCTAAAACGGTGCGCAGGGGATGTTGTCCCCGTCCCGCCAGCCATTTGTAGGAGCGGGGTTCCACCCCCCGCCCGGTGTGACGGGCTGCGGCCACGTGACGCCAGCGGCAGACGAGGGAAAAAACTCGTCCGCCGCCGATCCATACGGGTCTCTGCTGGACGCACACAAGCGAAGCTGTAAACGGACATCGTAAAGACGCAAATTCAACGACCCGCAGTCAAATTAAAAGCGCCCCTTCCGGGGGCGCTTTTAATCTTTTCCCATCCCTTTACCCTGGGAAGAGGGATCAAATCCGTCCGCGCTGCGGACACCTCAGCGGCCAAGTGGGTACTGAGAGCGTGTGGGAGAGGCGGCACTTCCCTACAGGAGCCGCGTGTTCCTCCAAGCCCCACTCCTCGCACTACAACACAAAACCCAAGGTCTAACCCCCGCGCCGCGCGAATAGATTGTCCACATGAGAGACTCTGAAGGCTTTGAAAACGCGGCGGCGCTGCTGCCGCAGGATATGCGAGCGCAGCTCATGGAGCTGCCGGAACCGCTCCGCACCGGCGCGGAGGAACTGCGCCTGCGCTCGGGGCGGCGGCTCTCGCTGCTGCTGGCCGAGGGCGAGAGCCCCGTCGGGGCGCGCCCCGTTCGGCCCCGCGACCTCGATACCGTGCTCGAAAACGCCACCCGTGCCTCGGCGCATACGGCGCTTGAAAGCGTCGCCTCCGGCTTCGTCACCGTGCGCGGCGGCTGCCGGGTGGGCCTGTGCGGAGAGACCGTCGTGCGCGAAGGCGGGGTCTGTTCCATCCGGCGGCTCTCTTCCCTCGGTATACGCATCCCGCGCCAGCACCGTGGCTGCGCGGCCGAGGTCTATGCCCGGCTGCTGGAGGCCGGACTTCCGGACACGCTCATCATCTCGCCGCCGGGCGCTGGCAAGACCACGCTCCTGCGGGAACTTGTGCGCCTCGTCTCCGAGGGCGGGCGGCGCGTCTCGCTCATAGACGAGCGTGGCGAGGCCGCCGGGGTCTGGGAGGGCCTGCCGCTCTTCGACGTGGGCCCCTGCACGGACGTTATGACCGGCGCGCCCAAGCCGGAGGCGGCGGCAATGCTCATCCGGGCCATGACGCCCCAGGTGCTGGCCATGGACGAGATAACCACACCCGCGGACGCGGAGGCCGCGAGGGCGGCCACCGGCTGCGGCGTGAGGCTTCTCGCCACGGCCCACGCGGGCAGCGTGAGGGAGCTGGCCTCGCGCGGGGTGTACCGCCCGCTGCTGGCCGAGGGCGTGTTCAGCATGGCCGTGGTCATAGAGCGGCGCGGCGGAGAGCGGAGGTACAGATTGGAGGTGCTGGGCGGATGAAGCTCCTGGGCGCGGCGCTCGTGGCGGCGGCCTTCGCCGTGCTGGGCGCGTCGGAGGCGCGGCGCTTGCGGCGGCGGGCGCGGCTGACTTCGGAGCTCGCGGCAGGCCTGGAGCTGCTGCGTGGCGAGATCGTCTCGCGCCTCGCGCCCATGCCGGAGGCGGCGGAGCGCCTCGCGCGTCACGGCCCGGAGGGTACGCGCGTCTTCTACGCCGCCGTATGCACCGGGCTGGAGAGCTTTGGCGGCGCGGAGTTTTCGGAACTCTGGCGTCGGGCCCTGGGCCTGCTGGACATAGGCGCCACAGCCCGCGCGGCGCTCCTAAACCTGGGCGCGAGCCTGGGCCGCTACGGCGCGGAGGAACAGGGCTCCGCCATAAGCGCCTGCGAGCTTGAGCTGCGCCGCGAGGCGGAGCGGGCCTCGGAGGAGGCGAGGGTCATGGGCAGGCTCCGCGCGGGACTGGCCGCCGGGGCGGGGCTGATACTGGCGATAGTCCTATACTGAAAGGAAACGTGGTGCGGCAAATGGAGGTCGAACTCATATTCAAGGTCGCGGCGGTGGGCATCCTCGTCGCCGTGCTGAACATACTGCTCACGCGCTCCGGCAGGGAGGAGCAGGCGCTCATGGTGACGATAACCGGCCTCGTCATCGTCCTCGTGCTGGTCGTGCAGAAGATAAGCGAGCTCTTCGGGCTCATAAAGAGCCTCTTCCTTTTCTGACATGGAGCTTGCGGCGAAGGCGGCGGCGCTGGGCGTCTGCGCGGCGCTCATGGCCCTGCTGTTGAAAAAGTCGAACGCCGAGCTGGCGCTCTGCCTGGGCCTGGGCGCTGCGGCGGCGATACTTCTCGCGGCCCTGGGGCTTGCGGAAGACATCCTGGACGCGGCGGAGCGGGCGCGGGAGCTCTCCGGGCTTTCCCCGGCGCTCTTTTCCCCGGTAGTGAAGTGCGTGGGTATCGGCCTCATCTGCGGCCTGGGCTCGGAGGCCTGTAAGGATGCGGGCAGCGGTCAGCTGGCCTCGGCGGTGGAACTTGCCGGCGCGGCGGCGGCCCTCGTCTGCGCCCTGCCGCTCATCTCCGCGCTGCTCGACACAGTGGAGGGCATCGTATGAGGCGCGCTATACTCCTTCTTCTCATCTGCCTTGCCCTCTGCGCGCCGGTACGTGCGGAGGGTGCGGCGGACGAGCTTTACGACGCCCTGGATATCGGACAGGCCGAGGCGGCCGTGCCGCAGGAGGCTCGGGATATCCTGGGCGACGCGGGCGTGGAGGACGCCATGGAGCCGGAGGGTATGCTTTCGCGCCTTGCGGACGCCGTCCTGGAGAAGCTGGGCTCCCTCTGGCGCTCGGCGGCGGCCTCCGGGCTGAAGCTCGTGGCGGTGGCGCTGCTTTGCGCGCTCGCATCGGCCTTCACGGACGGCGGGACGGAGCGCTACGTCGGCCTTGCGGGCTGTCTGGCCGTCTCCGCCGTGGCCTTCACGGATGCGGGCAGCTGCGTGGGCGCGGGCGTCGCTGCGCTGGAGGACCTCCAGACCTTCTCCCGCGCGCTGCTGCCCAGCCTGACGGCTGCCGCCGCGGCGGGCGGGGCCGTGACGAGCGCCGCGGCCAAATACGCGGCTACGGCCCTTTTCATGGATATACTCATGGCCGCCGCGCGGAATCTCCTGCTGCCCCTGGCCTACGTCTGCCTCGCGGCGCGCACAGCCTCGGCGGCCCTCGACAGTCCGGCCATCGACGGAGCCTCAAAGCTCATAAGCAAGCTCACGGCCATAGCGACAACAGCCATTATGACGGCCTTCACCGCCTGGCTGGGCATAACAGGGGCCGTGACGGGCGCGGCGGACGCCGTGACGGCCCGCGCGGCCAAAACCGCCATCTCGGCGGCCCTGCCGGTCGTGGGCGGGGTGATCTCGGATGCGGCCTCGACGGTGGTGGCGGGAGCTGGGCTGCTGAAAAACGCCGTCGGGGCCTTTGGCCTCATCGCGGCGGCGAGCGTTTGTCTCGCGCCCTTCCTGGCCCTTGGCCTGCGCTATCTCTGCTACAAGGCAGCTGCGGCCCTGGCCGCCGCCTTCGCGGACAAGCGGGTCTCCGGCCTTATTTCTGAGCTGGGCGGGGTTTTCGGCATGGTGCTGGGCGTGGTCGGGGCCTCGGCGCTCATGCTGTTCATATCCATCATTTCAGTTACAAAGGCGGTGAGCGGATGAGCGCGATAACGGCCTGGATACGCGCCCTGGCGGGCGCCGCGGTCTTTTGTGCGATAGCCCTGGCGCTCTGTCCGGAGGGGCGGCCGAAGCGGGTGCTGCGCGCGGCCTGCGGCGTGGTCATGGCGGCGGCGCTGCTCTCCCCGGCGCTGGGTCTGGACATGCAGGCCCTGCCGGAGGCTGTGGCCCGCTACGGCGAGGCCGCGCGCAGCGTTGCGGGCGAGGCCGGACAGGAGGCGGACAGGCTCAACCGGACTATCATAGAGCGCGAGTGCGCCGCATATATATTGGACAAAGCGGACGCGCTGGGCCTCGCAGTCAGCTCCGCCGCCGTGACCGCGCGCTGGAGCGAAGAGGGCTTCTGGTATCCCTGGGAGAGCCGCGCCGCCTGCTCAGAGAGCGACAGAGAGACGCTTTCGGCGGTCATAGAGGCGGAACTCGGGATTCCGGCCGAGCGCCAGAGCTGGGAGGAGAGCAAATGAGCCGCCTGATAGAGAATGTGAGCAAATACAAATACCTGCTGTTTTTGCTGCTGCTGGGCCTTGTGCTGCTGCTATGGCCGACGGGCAGCGGAGGCGTGCAGGAGCAGGCGGGCAGGACGGAGCCCGAGGCACGGCTGGAGACCGTGCTGGGCGAGATATCCGGCGCGGGCCGGGTGAGCGTGCTGTACTCTGACGAGGGCGTGGCGGTGGTGTGCGAGGGCGCGTCAAGCGCCCAGGTGCGCCTGGACATCGTGAACGCGGTGTCGGCCTACACGGGCTTCGGCAGCGACAGGATAAAAGTGCTGGGCATGGAGCGGAGCGACTAAAATTTGGGAGGCAAGTAACGTGAAAAAGGTAAAACGGAACATCATCATTGCGGCGGTGCTGCTGTTCGTGTGCGCGGCGGTGTACCTGAACTGGTCGTACAACAACAGCTGGGGCGCGGCAGACCCGGCCATGGTGAAGGCCGAGGACGAGAAAATGACCTCGCTGGATACGAACAGCGAAGCGGAGCCTGCCTCCGACTACTTCGCCCAGGCGAGGCTGACGCGGCAGACCTCGAGGGACGAGGCCCTGAGCCTGCTCGAGACGGCGGCGAGCTCCGAGAGCGCGTCCCAGGAGACGATAGACAGCGCGATGAACGCGATAGCGGCCATGGCGAACTGGTCCATGCTGGAGACGCAGCTGGAGAACACGCTCATAGCGAAGGACTTTTCCGACTGCGTGGTGTACATATCCGAGGACGGCGTGACGGTGGCGGTCCCGGCGCCGGCGGAGGGGCTTTCGGCCGCGGCGGCGGCGAGGATAACCGAGGCCGTGACCAGCGCGGGCTACACGGCCGACCAGCTGAACGTCATCGAGATACGCTCGGGCAGCCCGTCCGCGGGTACGGGCGAGGGCGAGACCGATACCGGCTCGGCCGGGGCGGAGGACAGCGAGACCCTGACGGAGACTTCGCCCGCACCGCAGGCCTCGACCACGCCGCAGACCTGAAAATAAGCTGTTCCCCCCGCGCGGCGGAGGTGGTATAATGCACGTGATACCGCCGCGCAAGGGGGACAGTGACTTGGAGCTTGCAGCCCTTCTATATCTGCTCGTATTCGCGGCCTCGGGAGTGTGCGTCTCGGGGCTTGTTTTCCGTGGGGACAGGCCGGTGCTCCGGCTCTGGCTGGGGCTTGTCGCCGGGCTCGTGATGCTGATGTGGTTCCCGGCGCTCTTCGCCTTCATCTCGGGCAGCTTCGACATTTGGGCGCAGCTGGCGGCGCTGGCGCTGGCGCTCATCCTGGGCGCGGTCTGCCTGCGCCTGGGCGGGCGGCCCCGCCTGAGCCTCGCCGGGGAGCGGCGCTTTCTCCTCAGCATACTGCCGCTCGTGCTCATCGGCTGGGTGCTGATGCTGAACCACGTGATCGTCCCGGCCTCGGACGGCTCGCTCCACTCGGGCCAGAGCACCTACGGGGATATGTGTATGCACCTCGGCATAATCAGCAGCATCTCCGTGCAGCAGAGCTTCCCGCCGGAGTATTCGCTCCTGCCCGGGACGGCCATAGGCTACCCCTTCCTCTGCGACAGCGTCAGCTCCACCTTCTACACGCTGGGCGCGGGCCTGCGCTTTTCGGCGCTGCTGCCGGCGATGTACGCCTACCTGCTGGTCGTCGCGGGGGCCTATCTGCTCTTCGAGGTCTGGCTGGGCCGGGGCGGCGCGGCGACGCTGGCGCTCTATCTCTTCTTCGTGGGCGGCGGCTTGGGCTTTGCCTATTTCTTCGACCTCTCCGAGGCCGGGGGCGGGGGCATATCCCAGATCCTGAGCGGATTCTACACCACTCCCACCAACTACACGGACAAGGGCATCTACTGGGTGAACCCCATCGCGGACATGCTGGTCCCGCAGCGGGCGACGCTCTTCGGCTGGGCGCTGCTCTTCCCCTGCCTGCACCTGCTCTACCGCGCGGCGATACTGGACGAGCGCAGGCTTTTCCTGCCCCTGGGCGTGCTGGCGGGCTGCCTGCCGCTGGTACACACCCACTCCTTCCTGGCGCTGGGGGTCATCTCGCTCGTCCTGCTCATCGCCAACTGCCTGAGCCTGCGCGGCGGGCTGCGCCTGTTTTTGTGCTACGGGCTCATCGCCGCGGCGCTGGCGGCGCCTCAGCTGCTGTGCTTCACCTTCAAGCAGGCGGCCTCCGGCAGCTTCCTGCGTCTGCACTGGAACTGGGTGAACGACAAGGACTCCTGGCTCTGGTTCTATGTGAAGAACATGGGCCTCATCTTCCTGCTGATGCCGCCGGCGCTGGCCTGCGCGCGGCGGGAGAGCCGCCTGTTCTTCGCGGGAGGGGCGCTGCTCTGGCTCATCTGCGAGCTGGTGGTGTTCCAGCCGAACTTATATGACAACAACAAGCTCATCTTCGTCTCCTACGCGCTCATGTGCGGGCTGACGGCGGAGTTTATGGCAAAGGTCTGGACGGCGCTGAGGGAGGGCGCCCTGCGGCGGGCCGCGCCGGTGCTGGCGGCCTTCACGCTGACGGCCTGTTTTCTCTCCGGGGGGCTGACTCTGGCGCGGGAGTACGTCTCGGGCGACCACCTGGGCCTCGGCGGCTGGGTGGAGAGCGGCTACCAGGTCGTGTCGGCGCAGCAGCGGCGGCTGGCGGAATATGTGAGCGAGAACACGGAGCCGGACGCGGTTTTCGCCACGGCCACGAACCACAACAACGCCATCGCCATGCTGACGGGCAGGAGCATCGTCTGCGGGGCGGGGACCTTCCTCTACTACCACGGCCTGGACTACCAGCCGCGGGAGGCGGCGCTGAAGCTGGTCTACGAGCAGCCCGCGGAGTGGCTGGACTTCTACGCGCAGGAGTACGGCATAGACTACCTCCTGGTGAGCAGCCACGAGCGCGGCAGCTGGGCCGTGGACGAGGAATATTTCGCCGCGGAGCTCGACTGCGTGTATTCGGACGGGTACCTCGCGCTATACTCGCTCAAATGAGGAAAAATGTCTTTATTTTCAGGCGGGGACATGGTATACTGTATTGCTATTAAGGTAAGGAGGTAATCGCCATGGGCGAAAACTATATAACCTGCAAGGAAGAGAAGGGCAGCATCAACATCTCGGAGGAGGTCCTGGTGTCGATGGTGCGCGCCGCCGTGAACGAGATAGACGGCGTGGCCTCGCTGGTGAACAACGCCGGCGCGGAGCTGGCGGAGCTTCTGGGGATAAAGTCCCCGTCCAAGGGCGTGAAGGTCCAGATAAAGGACGGGGTCATCACGGTGGACGTCATCATCATGGTCCGCTACGGCTCGAACGTCGTGAGCGTGGCAAAGCAGGTGCAGGACGCCGTGACGGGCGCTGTCGAATCCATGACGGGCATGGGCGCGCCCGTGGTGAACGTCCACGTCTCCGGCGTGGCCTTTGACAAGTGATGACCAGGACGAAGGCCAGAGAACTGGCGATAAGGCTGATCTACGCCCAGGCGGCCTCGGACTCCGAGACGCTGCTGGAGGACTTCCTCGAGCCGGAGCACTTCGAGAGCCTGGCCTCGGAGGACGAGCTCTTTTCCGAAAAGCCGGAGGGCGCGAGCCTGGAATATATAAGGCGGCTGCTGGGGCTCTGCCGCGAGCGCCGCGCCGAGCTCGACGGCTACATCGAAAAATATTCGCACGGCTGGCGTCCGGAGCGCATCACGCGCACGGCGGCGGCGGTGCTGCGCTGCGCCATGGCCGAAGCGCTTTATATCGAGGACGCGCCGCTCGGCGCCGCCATAAACGAGGCCGTGGAGCTGGCCAAGCGCTACGAGGAGCCGGAGACCGTCGCCTTCATAAACGGCGTGCTCGGCGGCTTTGCTCGGGGCGAGGGCCTGGCTCCGGAGACCGCGGAATGACCGGGCGCGAAGCGCTCACCGTATCGGAGCTGAACGCGAGGATAAAGGGGCTGATCGAGTCCGACCCCGCGCTCGGCTCCGTCTGCGTGCGGGGCGAGCTTTCAAACTACAAGATCTACCCCTCCGGCCACCACTACTTCACGCTCAAGGACGCGGAGTCGAGCCTGCGCTGCGTGATGTTCCGCTCGGCGGCGTCGAAGCTGCGCTTCCGGCCGGAGAGCGGCATGGGCGTGACGGTCTGCGGCCGCGTTTCGGTCTACCCGCGGGACGGGGCCTACCAGCTCTACTGCGAGGAGCTCATCCCCGAGGGCGCGGGGGACCTGCAGCTGGCCTACGAGCAGCTCAAGGAACGCCTGCGCAGGGAGGGCCTCTTCGACCCGGCGCACAAAAAGCCCATCCCGCGCTACCCGGAGCGCATCGCGGTCATCACCTCCTCCGCGGGCGCGGCGGTGCACGACATCATCCGGGTCCTGCGCAAGCGCTGGCCCGTGGCGAAGGTCCTGCTGCTGCCCGTGCGGGTGCAGGGCGTGGAGGCCCCGCCGGAGATAGTCGGCGCCATCAGGTACGCGAACCGCCACAGGCTGGCGGACCTCATCATAACGGGGCGCGGCGGCGGCTCCATCGAGGACCTCTGGGCCTTCAACGACGAGCGGGTCGCCCGCGCGATATACGAAAGCGAATTGCCCGTCATCTCGGCGGTGGGCCACGAGCCGGACGTGACGATAGCGGACTTCGTGGCGGACCTGCGTGCGGCCACGCCCTCGAACGCGGCGGAGCTGGCCGTGCCGGATATGTCCGAGCTGCGCGAGGCGCTGTCCGCGGCGCGGGCGAGGCTGGACCAGGCCGTGAACCGCCGCCTGAGCGAGCGGCGCAAGGGCCTGGAGGAGCTGGCGTCCCGGCGTGTGATGCAGAGCCCGACGGGCTTCATAGACCAGCGCCGTCTGGAGCTGGACTCGATAAGGCTCCGCCTGGACGCGGCGGCGACGGCGCGCCTGGGCCGGGAGCGGCAGGAATTCTCGCGCCTTGCGGCGAAGCTGGACGCGCTCAGCCCGCTCAAGGTGCTGGGCCGGGGCTACTCGATAGCCCTGGACGCCGGGGGCCGCGCGGTGAAGGACGCCGGCAGGCTGAGCCCCGGCGAGAGGCTGGAACTCAGGTTCTCAAAGGGTTCCGCGAGCTGCCTTGTGGAGAGCGTGAACGGAGGAAAATGTGATGGCTGAGAAGAAACTGAGCTTTGAAGAATCCCTGGCCCGGCTGGGCGAGGTCGTGCGCACGCTGGAGCGGGGCGACTCGCCCCTTTCGGACTCGCTCAAGCTCTTCGAGGAAGGCACGGCGCTCATCGCCGCCTGCTCGAAGGAGCTGGACGAGGCCGAGCAGAAGGTCGTGAAGCTCCGCAAGGGTCCGGACGGCGAGCCGGAGGAGCTGCCCTTCGAGGAGGCCGGGGAATGAATTTTGACGAGAGATACGCGGAGTACCTGGGCATGATAGAGCCCGCGCTGGCGGGCTATTTCGGCCGGCGCGAGGGCTTCCCCTTCGACGGGCTGCTGGAGTCGATGGACTACAGCCTCACGGCGGGCGGCAAAAGGCTGCGCCCGGCGCTGGTGCTGGAGTTCTGCCGCGTCTGCGGCGGGGAGGTCCGCTCGGCGCTGCCCGTGGCCTGCGCGGTGGAGATGCTGCACACCTACAGCCTCATCCACGACGACCTGCCCTGCATGGACAACGACGACCTGCGCCGCGGCAAGCCCACGAACCACAAGGTCTACGGCGAGTGCACGGCGGTGCTCGCCGGCGACGCGCTGCAGGCGGAGGCTTTCGGGACGATCCTGCGCTCGGAGCTGCCGGCGGAGCGGCGCGCGGCCTGCTCGGAGCACCTGGCGAACGCGGCGGGCGTAGACGGCATCTGCGGCGGGCAGTTCATGGACATGCTCTCGGAACACCCGGAGGACGAGAGCTGGCTCACGGACCTCCAGGCCCGCAAGACGGGCAGCCTGCTTTCCGCGGCCTGCGCAATGGGCGCGGCGGCGGCCGGGGCCGGGGAGGAAAAGACCGAGCTCGCCTTCCGCTACGGCGCGGCGCTGGGCGCGGCCTTCCAGATCCGGGACGACATGCTGGACGTCCTCAGCACCGAGGCCGAGCTGGGCAAGCCCATCGGCTCGGACGCCGAGGAGGGCAAGCTCACCTTCATGTCCCTCTACGGCGAGGAAAAATGTGCGCAGATGGTGCGGCGTATCACGGAGCTGGCCGTGTCGCTGGCGAAGGAGCTGGGCTCGGACTTCCTGGCCGAGCTGGCGCTCCGCCTGTCGGACAGAAGAAGCTGAAGGAAATTATGCAAGGTGTATGAATATGCAGTTAGACCGCCCGGTTCGTATTGAAAAACCGGGCGGGTTTTGTTAATATGGTATAAGGACCAGTGTTGCCGGAGCGGCGGCAAAAAATGTTAAGAGGTATCGGCTTTGGCTTTGCTTGAAAATATAAATGATATATCCGACCTGCGCGCTCTGCCCCGGGAGCAGCTCCCGGAGCTCTGCCGCGAGATACGGAGCTTTCTCATAGAAAACGTGTCCCGGACTGGGGGCCACCTGGCCTCGAACCTTGGGACGGTGGAGCTCTGCGTTGCGCTCGACCGCGTGTACGACCCATATAGAGACAGGCTGGTGTTCGACGTGGGGCACCAGTGTTATACGCACAAACTGCTGACGGGCCGCCGCGCGGGCTTCGCGGGGCTGAGGCAGTACGGCGGGATGTCGGGCTTTCCGAAGCCCTCGGAGAGCGGGGCGGACGCCTTCATCGCGGGCCACGCCTCGAACAGCGTTTCCGTGGCGCTGGGCATGGCCCGGGCGCGGACCAGGCTGGGCGGGGACTATGACGTCGCCGCCGTCATAGGCGACGGCGCGCTCACGGGCGGCCTGGCCTATGAGGGCCTTTCGAACGCGGGGCAGTCCGGAGAACCGCTCGTGGTCGTCCTGAACGACAACGCAATGTCGATCGGCTCGAACGTCGGCGGCATGGCGAAGCTCCTGAGCCGGATGCGCGTGAAGCCGGGCTACTTCCGCTTCAAGCGCTGGTACAGGAGCACGGTGGGCCGTGTGAAGCCGGTGTACGAGCTCTCGCACCGGCTGAAAGAGGGCGTCAAGGAGGCCATCCTGCCGGAGAATATGTTCGACGACCTCGGCTTTTACTACCTCGGCCCCGTGGACGGACACGACGTGGAGGCGCTGGAAAGCGCGCTTGCCTGGGCGCGCGAGATGCGCGTGCCTGTGCTGCTGCACGTCATAACGCGGAAGGGCCGCGGCTACCCGCGCGCGGAGCTGGACCCGGAGCGCTACCACGGCGTCGGCCCCTTCGACCCGGAAAAGGGCGTGGTGAAGGGAAACGGCGGGAGCTTTTCCGCCGTCATAGGCAAGGCGCTGTGCCGGGCCGCGGAGCGGGACGCGCGCGTCTCTGCGCTGACGGCCGCAATGGCGGACGGGACGGGCCTTTCGGACTTTGCAAAGCGCTTTCCGGAGCGCTTCTACGACACGGGCATAGCGGAGGGCCACACTGTCTCGATGGCGGCGGGCATGGCGAAAGAGGGCCTTATACCCGTGGCCTGCGTCTACTCGAGCTTTCTGCAGCGCGGCTTCGACATGCTCATACACGACGTCGCCCTGCTGCGGCTGCACGTCGTGCTCGGCGTGGACAGGGCGGGCCTTGTCGGGGAGGACGGCGAGACGCACCACGGCCTTTTCGACATAGCCTACCTCGGCGCGGCGCCGGGGATGACCGTCTGGTGTCCGGCGTCCTTCCGGGAGGCGGAGGACATGCTCGAATACGCGCTCTTCAAGGAGACCGGGCCGGTCGCCGTGAGGTACCCCCGCGGCGGCGAGGGCGGCTATAAGGACGGCGGCGCGGAGCCCTGGAAGCTCCTGCGCGGGGGGCGCGACCTCACGATAGCCGCCTACGGGACGATGGTGAGCGAGGCGCTCTCGGCGGCGGAGCTGCTGGAGTCTGAGGGCATTTCCGCGGAAATAATAAAGCTCGGCCGCGTACTGCCGCTGGAGGCGGAGCCGGTCATAGCCTCCGCAAAGCGGACGGGCGCGCTCGTCGTGGCGGAGGAGGTCTGTTCCTCGGGCTGCATAGGCGGGCGGATACTCGCCGAGGCGGGGCCGGACGCGGGCTTCAGGGCGCGGCTTTTGAACCTGGGCGAGGGCATAGTCGGCCAGGGCGGAACGGAAAAACTGCGCGCGCTCTGCGGCATAGACGCCGCGGGCATAGCGGCGGCGGCAAAGGAGCTGAGGGCATGAGCGGCGTCAGGCTGGACCAGAGGCTGGTAGAGCTCGGCCATTTCGAGAGCCGGGAAAAGGCCCGCGCGACGATAATGAGCGGCCTCGTCTACGTGAACGGCCAGAAGGCGGACAAGCCCGGCCTGGCCGTGAAGGAGGACGCGAAGATAGAAGTCCGCGGCGCGGCCTGCCCCTATGTCTCGCGGGGCGGCTTCAAGCTGGAGAAGGCGCTGCGCGTGTTCCCGATCTCGCCGGAGGGAAAGGTCTGCATAGACTGCGGCGCCTCGACGGGCGGCTTCACGGACGTGCTGCTCAAAAACGGCGCGGCTCGGGTCTACGCCGTGGACGTGGGCTACGGCCAGCTGGCCTGGAGCCTCCGGAGCGACCCCAGGGTCGTCACCATGGAGCGCACGAACGCGCGCAGCCTCACGCCGGAGATGTTCCCGGAGCCGATGGACACGGCGGTGATGGACCTTTCGTTCATCTCGGTGCGGCTGGTGCTGCCGGCGGTGCGGGAGCTGCTGCGCCCTGGCGCGCCGGCGGTCTGCCTCATAAAGCCGCAGTTCGAGGCCGGGCGCGAGGACGTCGGCAAAAAGGGCGTCGTGCGGGACAGCGCCGTGCATGAGCGCGTGCTGCGCGAATTCCTGGACTTTGCCCCCGGCGCGGGCTACACGGTCATGGGCCTGGATTTTTCGCCCGTGCGCGGCCCGGAGGGGAACATAGAATACCTGGCTTACCTCAAGAAAGGCGCGTTCGAAGCGCCCATCCCGGACGCGGCGGCGGTGGTCGCGGCGTCCCACAGAGAGCTGGCGAAGTGATGAAAAAGATCGTGCTGTCACCCAACCCCTACCGCGACCGCGGCCTGGTCCTGACCTACAGGGCCAAGGAGCTGCTGGAGCGCGATGGGAGGCAGACGGTGGTCGCGCCCGTGTTCGTGGAGGTCCCGGGCGATTCAAACATGGTCCCGCTGCGCCGCGCGGTGGAGGATGCGGAGATGATAATCTCCTTCGGCGGGGACGGGACCTTCCTGCACGTTGCGCGGCAGACCCTGGGCCTGCCCATCCCGCTGCTGGGCGTGAACGTGGGGACAAAGGGCTTCATGGCGGGCCTGGAGCCGGAGGACCTGGAGCTTGTCCGGCGCGCGGCGTCGGGCGGCTACAGGCGCAGCCTCCGCATGATGCTGGACGTGGAGCTGCTCAAGTCGGACGGCGAGGTCCTGCGCGACTGCGCGCTGAACGACGCCGTCGTGAAGAGCGACGTGAACTGTATAAACCTCACCGTCCTCGCGGACGGGACGGAGATAACGGGCTTCGCCGGGGACGGGGTCATCGTGGCGACGCCTACGGGCTCGACGGCGTATTCGATGTCCGCGGGCGGCCCCATCGTGGAGCCGGAGGCCGAAAACATCATCGTAACGCCCATCTGCGCGCACGTCATGGCGGCGAAGAGCTTTGTGCTTGCCCCGGAGCGGACGGTGACGGTGGAGCCGGAGCGGCTGCACGGCAAGCGGGTCGTCCTCTCGGTGGACGGCTCGGAGGGCCTGCCCCTCTCCCCGGGCGACGAGGTCAGGATACGCAGGTCGGAAAACACGGTGATAATGGCGGATATGGAGGTAAGGAGCTTTTACGACACGGCCATGGGCAAGCTGAGCCGCCCCTGAGCCGCGCAGTCGAGGGCCAATTCAGGCGGGGACGCCGGGGAATAGGAGGAGTTTCAATGAAAACGGCAAGGCAGGGCATCATCCTGGAGATAATCGCATCCAGGGACATCGAGACTCAGAACCAGCTGATGGAAGCGCTCTCGGAGCGCGGGGTCAAGAGCACGCAGGCGACTCTGTCGAGGGACATAAAGGAGCTTCGCCTGGTAAAGGAGCTGTCCACCAGCGGGCGTTACCGCTACGCCCAGCCCGCGCACGACGAGTCCGCGGGCCACAATGAGAAGCTCCGTAAGATATTCAAGGAGGGCGTCGTGTCCTGCGACACGGCGATGAACCTCATCGTGCTCAAGACCCTGCCGGGCCTGGCCTCCGCGGCCAGCTCGGCCATGGACGGGATGGAGATGAGCGCGCTGGTCGGCACCGTCGCCGGGGACGACACGGTGTTCATAGCCATGAAGGACGTGCGGAGCGCCGAGCAGTTCTGTGAGGAGATAAAAAAGCTGTTCTGAGCGGGAAAGAGGCAGGCAGGTCATGCTGAGAGAGCTGCACATAGAGAATATCGCGGTGATAGAGCGCGCGGACATAGAGCCCGGCGCCGGCCTGAACGTCCTGACGGGCGAGACCGGCGCTGGCAAGAGCATCGTCATAGACTCGCTGGAGGCGGTGCTGGGCGCGCGGGCGAGCCGCGAGCTGGTGCGCACGGGCGCGGCGCGCGCGTCTGTGACGGCGGCGTTCACAGCGGATAACGCGGAGGACTGGCTCGAGGAAAACGGCCTGGACGCGGAGGACGGCGTCATCATCCGCCGCCGCGTGAGCCAGGACGGGAAGAGCTCGGCCCAGGTGAACGGGGTCCCGGTGGCAGCGGCGGAGCTGCGCGCTCTGGGCTCCGGGCTCCTGGACATCCACGGCCAGAACGACGGCAGGCAGCTCATGGACGAGACTCGGCACCGCGACTATTTGGACGGCTTTGCGGGCATGGCGGAGCAGCTTTCGCGGCACCGGGAGCTGTATTCGGCCTACAGGGAGACGGCGGCGCAGCTGCGCCGGCTGGACGAGGCCGAATCGGAGCGCGAGCGGCGCGAGCGGGACCTGCGCCAGACGGCGGAGGAGCTGGGCGCGGCGAACATACGCCCCGGTGAGGAGGAGAGCCTTTCCTCGCGGCGGGAGCTTTTGCGCAACGCGGAGAAACTGCGCGAGGCGCTGGACGCGGCGTATGAGGCGCTCTACGGCGGCGAGGGCAGCGCGGCGGAGCAGGCGGGCGAGGCCTCTGCCTGGACGGAGCGCGCGGCGGCGCTGGCCCCGGAGCTGGACGAGGCCCTGGCGGAGATCGAGCAGGCCCGGAGCAACATCGAGGACGCAGCGGAGCGCCTGAGGGACTTCCGGGAGGGGCTGGACTTTTCACCCGGGGAATATGACGCGCTGGAGACCAGACTGAGCCAGCTCCGGAGACTGGAGAAGAAATACGGCCGGGACGAGGCCGGGCTCGCGGAGCTGCTGGAGAGCGCGCAGAGGGGCCTGGAGGAGCTGGATTCCTCGGCCGAGCGGCGTGCGCAGCTCGAAGCGGAGCTTGCAAAAAGGAAAAAAGCGGCGTATGATTCCGCAAAAGAGCTGTCAAAACTGAGAAAGGCGGCGGGGGAAGAGCTGCGCGAGCGGATAGAGCTCGGGCTGCGCGAACTTTCGATGCCCTCGGTGCGCTTTGAGGCGGAGATAGTCCCAATGCAGGGCGAGCCCGGCTTCGACGAGAGCGGCATGGACGAGGTCCGCTTCCTCATGTCCGCGAACGCGGGCGAGACGCCCGGGCGGATATCGAAGATCGCCTCCGGCGGCGAGCTGGCGCGCATCATGCTGGTGATGAAGGACGTGCTCTCCGAGCGCGACGGGGTCCCGGCGATGGTGTTCGACGAGATAGACGAGGGCGTCTCCGGCATAGCGGCGCAGCGCGTGGCGGAAAAGCTGGCGCGCCTGGCGCGGAGAAAGCAGGTCATCTGCGTGACGCACCTCCCGCAGATCGCGGCGATGGCAGATACGCACTTCCTCATTGAAAAAACAGAGAGAGACGGCAGAACTTATACGAAGGTCACGCCCCTGGAGCGCGAGGGCCGGATAAGGGAGCTCGCGCGCCTGCACGGGGGCGACAACGTGACGGAGACTACGCTCGCGAGCGCGGCAGAGCAGCTCGACGCGGCGTACAAATACAAAGGGGGATTGTGATATGACTCACGGAGAAAAGGCTGCGGAGCTGAAAAAAACTCTCAACTGCGCGCAGAGCGTGGCGGTATCGCTGAGCGACCTGTGCGGTCTGGATGAAAAAACCGCGGCGGTCATAAGCACGGGCTTCGGCGGGGGCCTGCGCTGCGGCGAGGCCTGCGGCGCCTATTGCGGAGCGGTCCTGGCCCTTAGCATGACCCTGGGCGCGGACGGCATGGGCAAGCCGGGCGGCCCCGTGGCCGTGGCGGCAAAGGAGCTCTCAACTCAGTTCAAGGAGAAGTTCGGCGCGATCCGCTGTGAGGACCTGCTGGCCCTCTCCGGCGGGGACCACAGCGTATGTAACGGCTTCTGCGCCTGGTGCGCGGACAAGGCCGCCGAGCTGATAGGCAAGTAAAAACCGAAAAATTAAGGAATAAAGGGGAAAGATCGATGCAGATCTACGAGGAACTCAGGGCGCGCGGGCTTATCGCGCAGGTGACGGACGAGGAAGAGATACGCGAGCTCGTGAACGCGGGCAAGGCGACGTTCTATATCGGCTTCGACGCAACGGCGGACAGCCTGCACATCGGCCACTTCATGGCGCTGAATCTCATGCGCCGGCTCCAGCTGGCGGGCAACAGGCCGATAGCGCTGCTAGGCGGCGGCACGACGATGGTGGGCGACCCCTCCGGCAGGACTGATATGCGCCAGATGCTGACTCAGGAGAAGATCCAGGAGAACGCCGCGAAGTTCAAGGTCCAGATGGCGAAGTTCATAGACTTCTCCGAGGGCAAGGCGCTCATGCTCGACAACGCGGATTGGCTGCTGGGCCTCAACTATATCGAGCTGCTGCGCGACGTGGGCGCGCACTTCTCCGTGAATAACATGCTGAGGGCCGAATGCTATAAGCAGAGGATGGAGAAGGGCCTGAGCTTCCTCGAGTTCAACTATATGATCATGCAGTCCTACGACTTCTACCACATGTTCAAGGAGTATAACTGCGTGATGCAGTGCGGCGGGGACGACCAGTGGTCCAACATCCTGGGCGGCACGGAGCTCATCCGGCGCAAGCTGGGCAAGAACGCCTACGGCATGACGATAACCCTGCTGCTGACTAGCGAGGGCAAGAAGATGGGCAAGACTCAGTCCGGCGCCGTGTGGCTGGACCCGAACAAGACGAGCCCCTTCGAGTTCTACCAGTACTGGCGCAACATAGACGACGCGGACGTCATAAACTGCCTGCGGAAGATGACCTTCCTGCCCCTGGAGCAGATAGACGAGATGTCGAAGTGGAAGGACGCGCAGCTCAACGAGGCCAAGGAGATCCTGGCGACGGAGCTCACTGCCCTCGTCCACGGCGAGGAGGAGGCCCAGAAGGCCAAGGCCGGCGCCCGCGCGATCTTCGGCGGCGGCGGCACGGAGCACATGCCCGAGACTGAGATAACGGCAGAGGACCTCACGGACGGCGCTGCGGACATCCTCACGCTGCTGGTAAAGACCGGCCTGTGCAGCTCGAAGAGCGACGCCAGGCGCAACGTCCAGCAGGGCGGCGTAACCGCGAACGACGAAAAGGTGGACGACATCGCAAAGACCTTCACCGAGGCCGAGCTCAAGTCCGGCGTGGTCCTGCGCCGCGGCAAGAAGAACTTCAACAAGGCCATAATGAAATAAGCGCGGAAGCCGCGCTCATAATGCGATAATGCCATATAGCCGGCGGAGTTTTCAGGCTCCGCCGGCTATACGGGTTTTGTGGGAGAGAAGTCAGATATCCTTTATAAACTTTTCGAGCCTGTCCAGCCCCTCCTTGATGTTCTCCATGGAGGTGGCGTAGGTCCAGCGGACGTAGTTCGGCGTGCCGAAGCCCGCGCAGGGTACGACGGCGACCATGCTCTCCTCAAGGAAGGCGGAGGCGAAATCGCTGTCGCTGGTGATGAGGTGGCCGTGCAGGGTCTTGCCCAGGAGCTCGCTCACGTTCATCATGACGTAGAAGGCGCCCTCGGGCTTTATGCAGCTGACGCCCTTTATGCTGTTCATGCGCTCATAGATATAGTCGCGCCGGGCCTGGAACACCTTGCACATCTCGTCGATGTTCTCCTGCGGCCCCGTCAGCGCCTCGATGGCGGCGTACTGGCTGATGGTCGAGGGCGAACCGGTGGAGTGGCCGACGTAGCTGGACATGGCCTTGGCGAGCGGGAGATTGGAGGCTGAGTAGCCCAGGCGCCAGCCGGTCATGCAGTAGCACTTGGAGACGCCGTTCACGACGATGGTGCGCTCCTTGATATCCTCGCCCAGGGCGGCCACGCTGACGAACTCGCGTCCGTCGAAGAGGAGCTTGTAGTAGATCTCGTCCGCGAGTATGTAGAGGTCATGCCTGACGCAGACGTCTGCGAGGGCCTGCAGCTCCTCGCGGGAGTAGAACATGCCGCCGGGGTTCGAGGGGTTGTTGATGATGACGACCTTGGTCTTTTCCGTGACGGCGGCCTCGAGCTGTTCGGGGGTTATCTTGAAACCCTGCTCGTGGGTGGTGGTCACGATGACGGGGACGCCGCCGAGCATGGGGACCATCTCGCCGTAGCTGAGCCAGAACGGCGCGGGGATGATGACCTCGTCGCCGATGTCCACGAGCGCGGCGAGGGCCAGGAACACGTTGTGCTTGGCGCCGCTGGCGACGACGATCTGCGTGTAGTCGTAATCGAGGCCGCAGTCGAGCTTAAGCCTTTCAGCGATGGCCTTTCTGAGCGGTATGATACCGGCGGCGGGGGTATACTTGGTGTTGTTGTCGATGATGGCCTTGATGCCGGCGAGTTTGATGTTGTCGGGGGTGTGGAAGTCGGGCTCGCCTGCGCCGAAGCCGATGACGTCCAGACCGTCGGCCTTCATTTGTTTGGCCTTGGAGTCGATGGCCATTGTGGTGGAAGCGTGTACGTTCAAAGCGGCTCTGGAAAGTGGTTTCATTATTATCTCACCTCGTATTTTGATTTCTGTTGTTAGGAGCTCTGCTCGACCTTTTTGAAGTGGGCCTCGAGCATTTCTATCAGGCTGACTACGGCGGGGTTCCTGGCCCCGTCACGGCTTACAAGGTAGCCGTAGACCATCTCGAGCTTGGCCTCGAGCGGGACCGCGGCAAGTTTTTTGTTGCCCGCGCCGTAGAGCTCCGCGCGGTTCGTGAAGCCCACGGCGTTTTTCCTGCTGGATATGTAGGAAAAGCAAAGACCTTTGCTGTGCGTCCTCACGTTGACGTTCGAGGCTCCGAAGCCGGGACATGCCGCGCGCAGGAACAGCTCTTCGTTCCGGCAGAGCACGATCTCCGCGTTCTTGAGGTCCGACGCAGAGACGCTGGCCTTGCCGGCGAGCGGCGAATTGGCCGAAACGCAGGCCAAAACGTCTGTGCGCAGGAGGGGGTGCCTCTCGTCAAGCTCGGAAAAGCGGTTTGCAAATTCTGCAACGCCGCTGGGCGAGGCGCCGTAAAGACAGATCGTATCCTGTTTTCTGGCAGGCAGACTGTAGACTTCTCTGCAAGGAAGTTCCATTATGCGCAGGCTCACGTCCGGGTCCCGCCGGCTGTAGGATTGGACGATGTGCCTCAGGACGCTCTCGGTAAAAAAAGGAGAGGCGAAGATATTGAGCACCCGGCCGCCGGCGTTATCCGAGGGCTGCTCGCGTATTTTCTGAACGGCATCTTCGTTCAAACTCAGGATCTTGGAGAAGATGTCATAGGCATTTTTCCCGGCCTGCGTCGGCAGGACGCGGTTGCTCTCGTGGTAGATGAGACGGACGCCATATTCCTTTTCCATCCGGTGCAGCGCCTGGCTCAGCCCCTGCGGGGTGATAAAGAGTTCTGCCGCCGCCTCCGATATCGTACCCAGGTCCACTGCGCGGACAAAGTATTGCATATAATTCAAATTCACCGCCAGCACACCTTTCTTGTATAAGGAAAAGGCCACAAGGAAACATTTTGAAAAGTTCGTCAAAATGACATATTGATTGACTTTTATCGGAGGCAAGTTTAGTATATATAAAAAAAGATTGAATTTGAACTACGTTTTTTTATATGCCAAGCATATAAAAAGTGAGCGCGAACAGAAGCAGTCTCTGCGGGAGGAATAAATGGAATTTCGGCAATTAAAATACATCTATACGGTCTACGAATGCGGGAGCATAACGAAGGCCGCGGAGAAGCTGTTCATCTCCCAGCCCTCGCTGAGCAGCTTCATCACAAAGACGGAAAAGCAGCTCGGAGTGAAGCTGTTCGACCGCTCACAGAACAAGCTTACTCTGACCTACGCCGGTGAAAAATACATCAAGGCGGCGGAGCGCATCCTGCTCATTTACGACCGCATGATAAAGCAGCTCGAGGACATCTCCGAGAACCGCAAGGGCCGTCTGCGAATAGGCATCCCATGGAAAAGACTGGAATACATGGCGCCCACTCTGCTGCCCCGGCTGCACGAGGAATTCGGCTCTATCGAGGTGGACATCGTCCCCGGGAACTACAGCGTTTTGGAGGAAGCGCTGCGGAATAGAAAGGTAGATTTTATAATCGTTCCCCTGCTGAAGCCGGATGAGAACTACAGCTGCGTCGAGATACACAGGGAGAATATCTACGCCGTCACCCGGAGAGGCTACCTGAGTTCCAGCTGCCTTGTGGAGGGCAGAAGAGACTCCGTGGACCTCCGGGCGATAGCCGATATGCCGATCTTCGTGCTGCCGGAATCGTTCTCGTTCAGGCGGGTGACGGAGGGGCTTTTTGAAATGTATGGGATAACGCCGTCGAACCTGGTGGAGTACCCCAGCCCGGGGAGCAAATTCCGGACGGCGGCCGCCGGCCAGGGCATCGACATCGTTCTCAAGTCCAACGTGGAGATAACAAAAAGCGTGGACCCCTTGGACGTGTTCTTCATCGGGAGCCCTCCGGCGAGCGTGGGAGTCTACGCGATCTTCAGGAAGGACGCATATATCAGCGGAGTCGAAAAAAACTGCATAAGGATAATTGGGGAGCTGTTTAGCTGAATATTTAAAATACGAATATACGCAGAGAAATCGCCGACCCGGCAGGGTCGGCGATTTCTAATTATGTCAGAAGAAGTAAAATCGCGTCGCATATTTTCAGGACGATAAACTCCGCGTTGATTGTTGAGGCTGAGATTAACTAGTAAGATTCCATCAGAAGGGCCGAGGCATAGGCTGAGTTTTGCACATGAAAGGAGAGGTGACGCGCTTTGCTTGAGAAAGTCATTTATTATGACAAAAGGCCGCCGCACATTGAGAAACTGCTTATCGAATATGCCAAGCCGGGCATAGACCTGAAGTTTTACGAGCCCTCTTACGGCGAGGCGGGCTCCCTGGAGGAGGCGGAGGCGATCCTGGCCCATTCCCGCGGCGTGACGCGGGAGATCATTGACAGGGCGCCGAACCTGAAGATCATCCAGGTGGCAAGCGTCGGCTACAACCAGCACGACATAGAGTACGCGCGGGAGAAGGGCATCTATGTGTGCAACTGCGCGGGCGGCGCCTCGGACTGCGTTGCGGAGATGGTCATAGGCCTCATGCTCTCGCTGACGCGGCGCATCACGCAGCTTTCGGAGAAGGTGCGGCAGGGCGAGTGGCACAACTGGACCTACCGCCACGACACGCACACGATCATCGGCAAGACGCTGGGCGTCATCGGCGCGGGCGGGATAGGCCGGGCTGTGCTCAAGCGGTGCCGGGCCTTCGACATGAGGGAGCTCTATTACGACGTGGTCCGTATGCCGGAGGAGCTCGAGCGCGAGCTGGGCGCGGAGTACGTGGACCTCGAGACGCTGCTGCGCGAATCCGACGTGGTGATGATCCTGGTGCCGCTGCTGCCGAGCACGTATCATCTGCTGGGCCGTGATCAGTTCAGGCTGATGAAGAAGAACGCGATAGTCATAAACGACTCCCGCGGCGAGTGCATTGACCAGGAGGCGCTGGTAGAAGCTCTCAGGGAGCACTGGATCTGGGGCGCCGCGCTGGACGTGGTCTACCCGGAGCCGCTGCCCGCGGACGCGCCCCTGCTCCAGCTCAAGGATGCGAACGTGATAGTCACGCCGCACCTGGGCTCCGCGACCACCGAGCTCATGGAGGACCTCTTCAAGGTGGCCTGCGGGAACGTCATAAGGGCGCTGGACGGAGAGAGGCCCGATAGTATAGTAAACGGTTTGTGACAATAAACAGAAAGGGTGGTTTAGCTTGCGAAAAAAGCTCAGAAAAGCTGGAACTTCAATAGTCCAGGGAAACGTGGCCATGATGGAGGGGGCCATAGCCGCAAACTGCAAATTTTTTGCGGGGTATCCGATAACGCCGGCGACTGAGATAGCCGAGCACGCGGCGCTGCGGCTGCCCGAGGAGGACGGCTACTACATCCAGATGGAGGACGAGCTCGGCTCGATATGCGCGTGCATAGGCGCGAGCCTGGCGGGTGAGCGCTCCATGACCGCGACCTCCGGCCCGGGCTTCTGCCTGATGACCGAGGGCCTGGGCGCGGCGGCCATAACGGAGCGTCCGGTGGTCATCGCCTACATGATGCGCGGCGGCCCGGCGGGCGGCCAGGCGACGATGCCGGCGCAGCAGGACGTCTACCAGGCGCGCTACGGCTCCCAGGGCGACTACGAGGTCATAGCGATCTGCCCCTCCTCGGTGCAGGAGTCCTTTGACTTCACGATAAAGGCCTTCGAGCTGGCCGACAAATACATGACGCCGGTCATCATCCTGAGCGACGCCATCATCGGCCACCTGCGTGAAAAGCTCGTCATCCCCGAGGAGGTCGAGGTATACGACAACAAGGTGAAGGGACCGGTGGAATACTGGTTCAAGCCGGACGAGAACCTCATCCCGCCGCACGTCAGCTTCTACGAGGGCAGCAACGCGGCCTGGGACATCACCTGCCACGACTACCGCGGCAAGAACGTGGGCGGCAACATTGAAAAGAGCGCCGAGTTCGTACAGCGCATAAACGACAAGATAACGAAGAACGTCGAGGACATAACGGACGTCCGGACCTTCTACGACGACGAGGACATGGAAGTCGGCGTCATATGCTTCGGCAGCGTGGCGCGCAGCGCGGGCTCCGCCGTTGAGATGGCGCGCGCGGAGGGCATGAAGGTCGGCTGGATGAAGATGAACACGATCTGGCCGGTGCCGGAGCGCCAGCTGAGAGAGTTCTGCGCCAAGTGCAAAAAGGTGCTCGTGCCTGAAATGAACATCGGCAAATACGTGCGCGAGATACAGAGGGTCGGCGGCTACGACAAGGTGGTGGGCGCCTCCATCCTGGGCGGCGCGCTGTTTACTCCGGAGCAGATCCTGGAGAAGATCAAGGAGGTACGGTGACGTGAAAGAACTCTACAAGAAATACATAAGAGAGTACACTTTCCCTGAGATATTCTGTCCCGGCTGCGGCTACGGCATTTTCCTCAACGCCTTTATCCGGGCGCTGGACGAGCTCGGGATCAAAAAGGGCGACATAGGCATCGTATCCGGCGGCGGCTGCGGCGCCTGGATGGGCATGAACCTGGACGTTGACGTGTTCAAGTGCCTGCACGGACGTTCGATAGCCTTTGCCGAGGGCGTGAAGATCGCGCGGCCGGACAAGCCGGTCGTAGCCTTCACGGGCGACGGCGAGAACGTTGGCATCGGCGGCAACCACATGATACACGCCGCGCGCCGCAACATCGACATCACCTGCTTCCAGCTGACGAACCTGGTCTACGGCATGACCGGCGCCCAGAAGGCGCCCACGACCCCGCTCTACGGCAAGACCAAGACCTCCCCCTACGGCAACGAGGAGGAGCCCTTCGACGTGGGGCGTCTGTGCATAGCGGCGGGCGCGACCTACTTTGCGCGCTGGACCACCGCGCATCCGGTCCAGCTGCAGAAGGCCATCTGCGAGGCGATACAGCACAAGGGCTTTTCCGTTGTCGAGGTCATCAGCCAGTGCCCCACGGGCGCGGGCAGGAACATGTACGGTACGGACCAGGGCTACGAGATCATGGACATGTTCAAAAAGACCTACACCCCGCTCAGACCCGGAGAGGAGCCGGACATCACGAACACATCCGGCAGGCTGGGCAAGTTCTATGAGGTTCACAAGCCGACTTTCATGGACACCATGGATGCAATTAAAAAGGAGCGGAATTTGATATGACGATAGTATTCGACAGGCAGTGGTGCAAGGGCTGCGGCATCTGCATCCACTATTGCCCCAAAAACGTGCTCGAGATAAGCGAGGAGCGCAGCGCCGGCGGATACAGGATGCCCTACGCCAAGGAACCCGAAAAGTGCATAGGCTGCAGGACCTGCGAGCGGCTCTGCCCGGACCTGTGCATCGACATTCAGGATTGAGGAGGCAGGCAGGTATGAGAAAGGATTTCAGGATCTCCGGTTCCGGCGGCCAGGGCGTCGTATCGCTTGCGATACTGCTTGCAAACGTCTACGGCGTGTATGAAAATTATGAGGTCGCGCAGACTCAGAGCTACGGCGCCGCCGCCAGGGGCGGAGCCAGCCAGGCGGGGCTCGTCGTATCCGACAAGCCGATAGATTACATCGAGGTGGACAAGGCGGACGTGTTCGTCGCCTTCAACGAGGCCTCGTTCAAGACCTATTACCCCAAGACCAAGAAGGACGCCATCATCTTTGTGGACTCCACCCTGGTCCCGAAGGAGCTCTATGCTGACATCCCGCACACGGTATACGAGATACCGGCGACGGACATCGCGGAGCACCAGTTCAAGCTGTATATGGCGAACGTGGTGATGATGGGCTTTATCGCGGCGAAGCTCGGGAACATCAGCTTTGACTCGCTCACAAAGGTCATAGCGGACCAGCTTCCGGCCAGGGCCTACGAAGAAAACGTGGCGGCGCTCACTGCGGGGTACGAAAGAGGAAAGAGTTAATGGATCTTTATGAAATCGAAGGGAAGAAACTCCTGAAGGAATTCGGCATACCCACGGACGAGGGCTTCCTCTACACCGGCGACCCGGCCGACGAGCGGATAAAATATCCCTGCGTGCTCAAGGCGCAGGTGCTCAGCGGCAAAAGGGGCAAGGCCGGAGGCGTGAAGGTGGTCCGGGACCGGGCCGAGCTCGAAAAGACGGCGGCGGAGATATCCGCGCTGACCATCGGCGGAAAGCGGGTAGAGGCGGTGCTGGTGGCGCCCTTCATGGACATCGCGCGGGAGCACTACCTGGGCATAACGCTGGACCCGCTCAACAGGAAGAGGATACTGCTCTACTCCGCCTGCGGCGGCATGGACATAGAGCAGCTCGCGCAGGAGGACGCCTCCAAGCTGGTGCGCATGGACGTGACGGAGGGACTGGACGCCGAGCACCTGCGCGAGCAGGCCGTCCTGAGCGGCGTGAGCGAGAGCACGGCGCAGCAGCTCGCGGACATCGCCGCGAGGCTCTATAAGCTCTTCATAGAGCGCGACGCCACGACGGCGGAGATAAACCCCATAGCCGAATCTTCGGACGGGCGCCTCACAGCGGCGGACTCCAAGGTCGTCGTGGACAGCAGCGCGCTCTACCGCCAGCCCGACCTGACCGCCATACCGAGGCCGGAGCTGAACGAGCTCGAAAAGGACGCCGACGAGCTGAAGATCGGCTACGTCGAGGTGGACGAGGGCGGCAACGTGGGCCTGGTTGTGATAGGAGCAGGGCTCGGCATGGCGACGCTGGACACTGCCATACACTACGGGCTCCGGCCCTATGACTTCACCGACCTGGGCTCCAAGCTCAGCGAGCGCTGCCTGAGGACCGGCGTCAAGCTGGTGGTCCAGAACCCGGGGATAAAGGCGATACTCTTCAACGGTTTCGGCGGGATGTACAGCACGCGCGAGATGGCTGAGTGGATACTCGCCAGCATGGACGAGTTCGGGGACAGGAAGATCCCCGTCGTCGTCAAGCTGAGGGGCTATAACCCCGAGGAGGGCTGGAGCCTGCTGGAGAAGGCCGGCATACCGCTCGTCAAGAACGGGACGACGGACGACGCCGTAAAGCTGCTGAAGCGGGAACTGGAGGAAGCGATATGAGCATTCTCGTCGGGAAGGACACAAAACTCATAATACAGGGCATGACGGGCAAGGGCGGCAGGGTCCACGCCAGGCGTATCATAGACTACGGCGGGAACCTGATAGCCGGAGTAACGCCCGGGAAAGGGGGAACGGAGGTAGAAGGGCGGCCGGTCTACAACACGGTGGCGGAAGCCAAGGCCGCGCACCCGGAGATAAACGCCTCGCTCATACTCACGCCGTCGTCCTCGGTACGCTCCGCCGGCTTTGAGGCGGTGGAGGCCGGCATCGACACGATAGTCATTTCGACCGAGTGGGTCCCAGTGCGCGACACACTGGACATCGTGACGGCGGCAAGGAAGAAGGGCCTGACCGTGATAGGCCCGAACACGGTGGGAGTCATCTCGCCGGGCAAGGGTATACTGGGCATAATGCCCGGGAACATCTATGGCAAGGGCGGACACATCGGCCTGGTGTCGAGGAGCGGGACCCTGACGCATGAGAACTCCTCGAACCTGACCTTTGCCGGCTACGGGATATCGACCAGCCTGGGCATAGGCGGCGACCCGATCATCGGCCTCAATCACAAGGAGGCCCTGGAGCTCTTCCGGGACGACGAGGAGACGAAGCTGATCGTCATGATAGGCGAGATCGGCGGAGGCGGGGAGGAGCTTGCGGCAAAGTACATAGCCGAGACGAAGTATCCGAAGCCGATAATCGCGTTCATCGCCGGCTCCAAGGCGCCGGCGGGCAAGAACATGGGACATGCGGGAGCGATAGTATCCGGCCACGTCGGGACGGCGGAGTCCAAGGTCGCCGCGCTCTCGGCGGCGGGCGTGCGCATAGCGAGCACCCTGGGCCAGATACTTGAGCTAGTCGCAGAGGAAGATGAAAAGATGGATCACGTCCTGCACACCGGATAAGTAAAACCAAACAAATAGAGGGGTGAAAATCGTGAGCAAAGCAAAAACCGGCAACAGCTTCTGGTCGAGTTGGAAATGGCTCATTGAAATCGTACTTTTCTCAGTCATAGCGGGTCTGCTGATCTATGCCGTCCCGATGGAGGGACTTGAATTTCAAGGCAAGGTAATGCTTGTAATGTTCCTCTGGTGCGTGGCGCTCTGGATCGCCAAGCCGCTGGAGGAGTGGCTGGTAAGCGTCATCGCCTGCGTCATACTGGTCATCTTTTTCGGTATCGACCACAAGGGACTGCTGAGCGGCTTCCAGAACCCCGGCTGGTTCCTCGTGATCTTCTCCCAGATGATCGGAATCACGATGGTGATGACCGGCCTGGGAAGGCGCATGGCGTATTTCATAGTCTCCAAGCTCGGCAAGGGCGGGGAGCTGATGGCTAACTACGCGGTCGGCGCGACGACGGCGCTGTGCACGCTGATAATCCCGTCCGCGGGCGCGCGGACCTCGACCCTGGTAAACATAGTTGACGAGCTGAGCGAGAGCCTCGGCTTCAAGCGTGGCGAAAGGGGCGGCGAATCGCTGGTCATGACTGGCATGTTCGTCAACACGACGGGCACCATCATGTTCCTGACCGGCACCAACACCATCCCCATGGGCCTTGCGATAGTCATGGAGGCCACGGGCAGGACCATGAGCTGGGGCGAATGGTTTGCGGCGGGCTTCCTGCCGGGCGCGATCTGCTGCCTGCTCATCCCGATGTACACGCATCTTCTCTACAAGCCCAAGAAGTCCAAGACCGGCGGCCCCGCGGAGCCCAAGAAGATAGACGTCGGCTTTGCGAAACAGGCGCTGGCGGAGATGGGTCCGATGTCCACGGGTGAAAAGTGGTCTCTCATCTGCTTCTCGCTGACCGTTCTCCTCTGGGCGACGGGCAGCCTGACCGGCATAAATGCGAACATCGTCCCCTGGCTCACCGTGTTCCTGCTGCTCATCCCCAACTTCGCACCCGGGACCAGCAAGGAGATAATCAGGGAGGTCCCCTGGAGCGCGATGCTCTGGATAGGCCTCGCGATGGGCATGGCCAACAACGTCAACAGCAGCGGCGGATTCCAGTGGCTCGTTGACACCTTCTTCACCAGCAACGCCGCGGTACAGAGCCTCAGCTACACCGGTTTCCTGATAGTTTGGCTGCTGCTCGTGCTGTTCATCCACATCATCTTTGCCGGCATGGACCCGATGGTCACGCTCTTCACTCCCATCGGCATGTCGATAGCGGCGGCGCTCGGCTTCGACGTCTTTACCGTGGGCGTCATCACGATAATGGCGGTCTGCGTGGGCGCGAACTTCATGGCTTTCAACAGCCAGTCCAACCTGCTTTGGTGTGCTACCAACCGATTCACGCCCGGCCAGCAGCTGGGAGCGGCATGTCTCATCAACGTATCAGTGGCGGTCGTGCTTTTGCTGACGCTGCTGTTCTACTGGCCGCTCATCGGCATGGTTTGAGCAATGGACGCATGACTTGCGGGGCAACAAAGAGAGATTAGGCAGGTGAAGCCTGTGAAAAGGATAAAGTTAAAGTCAGCGGCGTCGGTCGCCCTCGGGCCGCTTGTCTACGTTCTGATCCTGGCGGCGCTGCCGCCGGAGACGTTCACCTTCGAGATGCGCTGCGCGATAGGGACGCTGTGCTGGATGGTCTGCTGGTGGCTGCTGCCGCCGGTGGACTACCCGGTGATCGGGCTTTTGCCCATTGCGCTCAACGCCCTGCTCCCGATGATCCCGATGTCGGATATAATCTCCCAGTATGCGTCGGATTCCATCATACTGGTGCTGTCCGGGATGATAATCACGGCCTCCTGGGAATCTACAGGGCTGAACAAGCGTATAGCCACGGCGTTTTTGAATCTGGTCGGCACATCGGTGCGGGCGCAGGTCATGTTCTGGTTCCTGCTGTCAACGGCGCTGTCCGCCATACTGCCGAATCTGGTCGTTGCCGCGACCATCTCGCCTATAGCCATGTCGATGCTGAAATACGTCGGCGAGGGCGACATAGCAAACAGCAAGGCCGGCAGTATGGTGGTCATGTCCGTAGCCTGGGGGGCGGGCCTTGGAGGGATGGCCACGCCCATAGGCAGCGCCTCGAACCTGGTGGTAATAGAGTACCTTGAACAGGTCTCGGGGCGGGAATACATGTATGTGGACTGGGTGATACGCTTTGCGCCCATAATGCTGACGCTTCTCGTCACCTGTACGCTCTATGTGTTTGCCATAAGCCCCAAGAACATGCAGCTTGCCGGTTCGCGGGAATATCTGGCGAGCGTGCGGGCCGGTATGGGGCGCATGACGAGGGACGAGGGGCTGTGCTTCCTGGTGTTCCTGACGGCAATAATCCTGGCTTTCACAAGGAGCCTGTATGCGGAGCTGCTGCCGGGCCTGGCGCCAGCTTATGCGTTCGCCGCCTGTGCCATAATCCTGTTCCTTATACCGGGCAAATCGAGCCGCCGCATAGTAAACTGGAAGACGGTGGAGCGCGGTGTGGACTGGGGCCTGCTGTATATGTTCGGCGGCGCGCTCTCTCTGGGCAAGCTGCTGACAGGAACGGGCGCCGACGTGGCGATAGGTACCCTCATAGGCGGGGCGGGGATAAGCGGGACAGCGGGTTTGGTGTTTGTCATAGTGACCTTCACGCTTGCCATGAGCGACCTCACCAGCAACGGGGCGACAGCCTCGATGTGCCTGCCCATCACCATGTCCATCGCGTCCGCCCTTGGGACAAACGCCACGCCGCTGCTGTATATAACGGCGATAGGCATCAACCTGTCCTTCACCATGCCGACCTCGATACGGGCCATTCCCGTGGGTTACGGGCTCAAGCCCTCCTTCCTGGCAAAACGGGGCATCGTGCTCTCCGCCATAATAATAGCGGAGATGACGCTCCTGGGCTGGGCCCTTATCAAGTTCTGGCCGGCCTTCAGCATGTAAAAAGAGCGCTTCGCCTGCCGCAAGGCATGCGAAGCGCTTTTCGTTTTTTGTATGGCGCCGCCCGGCTCACCGCTTGGTCTCGATCTCCCCGTTTTCCTTCTCATACTCCCTGACGCAGTTGCGGATGAGGATGAGCACCTGGCTGTTGGCGGAGCGGCCCTCGTAATCGGCGACGACGTGGAGCTTGTCAAGCAGCGTGTCGTCTATTCTTATCGTCAAACTCTTGATTGCCATAAAATAACCTCATATTACACACAATTTATGTTCATTTTATGTGTGAATTGTGTTAATATGCAGTTATGACGTCAATCAGACGTCAAAACATGTTCGGGAGGCAGGAGAGATGCCGGATTTTGAGAGGCTGTACCACATACTTTTCAACGCGATGACGGACGCGCTCAGGAAGCTGGAGGCAGGCGAGCCGCTGGAGGCGGCGCGGCTGCTCATGGAGGCGCAGAGACGCACGGAGGAGCTGTATATCGAGGCGTGAAAAAAACCGCCGCCCGGCCGGGCGGCGGATTTTATATCACTCGGGCAGTTTGCAGACGTCTATCCACTCCAGGGCGTTGGAGTATTTCCAGAGCTCGTCCATGTTCAGCTCGATGGCGCTGGCGCCGCTGCCGACGGCGGGGTAGACGGTCTCAAAGCGCTTCAGGCTCTCGTCCAGGTAGACGTCCACGCCCTCGTTGATGCCGAAGGGGCAGACGCCGCCCACCGGGTGGCCGACCAGCTCCAGCACCTCGTCGGCGGTCAGCATCTTGGCCTTGAAGTGGAACTTCTCCTTGAACTTGTGGTTGTCTATCCTAGCGTCGCCGGCGGCGAGGATGAGCAGCGCCCCGCCCTCCGGCTTTTTGAAGGACAGGGTCTTGGCTATCCGCGCGCCATCGACGCCCAGGGCCTTGGCCGCAAGCTCCACCGTGGCGCTGGAGACCGTGAACTCTATGACGCGGTCCTCCATGCCGAACTGGCGGAAATACGCGCGCCCTCTCTCAATGGACATGTCTTCTTCTTCCTTTCAAGTTATTTGCAGAACCATTCCAGCAGGTCCAGCGTCCCGCTGCCCTGGGCCATCGCCAGGCTCTCCGTGAGCAGCACGTCGTCTATGTCGTAGTACTGTACGAAATAGCTCAGGGTCATCTCGCTGTACTTGCGGTAGTCGATGACGTAGACGTTGTGGTAGTGCTGGCTCAGGTAGGGCGCGAAGGGATTCCCGAAGGAGTCCTTGATGACGACGCAGTTGGGGCCGTCCGGAAGGTCGTTGTTCGTGATGGTGACGAGCGGGTGGTCGCCGCCCAGGAAGGTCATGTACTTCGAGTAGATGCTCGACTTGGACATATCCGTCAGCACCGGCCAGGGGAAGGAGCTGCCGTTGTCCTTCGTGATGGTCATGCTGATGTCGCCCGGCGGATCGTAGGCGAGAACGTTGTCCTCGCGCAGCTTGGAGCTCTGTGAGCAGCTGCCGTAGAAGGAGCCGAGGAAAGGCCCCATGTCCAGCTCCTCGAAGTCCTCCAACGGTACGGGCTCGAAGCCCGCGACGGCGCAGAACTGCTCGTAGGAGTAGTAGGCGCCCAGGGCCGTCCAGTGGTGGTCGGTGCGGAAGTAGAGGTACTCGTCGTTGTGCTCTATGAGCGTGTTGAAGACGTTTACCTTCTGCACCTTGTCGCTCTCCTGGGAGAAGATGTAGCTGATGGTCTGCCCCTGGTCGGTGCATTTGAGCTTCTCCATGTATTCGGAGGAGACGACGACGCCGACGCTCGTCGGTATGAGGATGTCGTAGAGCTTCGCGTCGTATTGTTCGAGCATCTCGGCGCAGGAGTTCACGAGCTTCACGTGCCTGTCGGAGCCGTACTGCGAGAAGCCGTAGTAGGCGAAGGCGGCGTCGCCGATTTGCAGGACGTTGCCGTAGATGACCTCCGTCTCGTCGTCCACCTCCAGGCCGCCCCAGTGCTCGACGGACTCCTCCGGCGGGGAGGTGAGCACCACCTCGGGCGTCGGCGGGGGAGTGGGCGTAGGCGTGGGAGCGGGAGTCGGAGTGGGTTCGGG
>ENA-OZAB01000250-OZAB01000250.1-human-gut-metagenome-genome-assembly--contig:-NODE-250-length-35465-cov-23.715306_pt1 | contig 35465 bp, 34 predicted proteins | sample MGYA00243297_ERZ653491 | MGnify/ENA primary metagenome ERZ653491 (study PRJEB26926, sample SAMN06165154) | human gut metagenome | biome: ENVO:00009003; feature: ENVO:2100002; material: ENVO:00002003... | reverse complement strand
GAGATCATGCCTAGTCTCGTGGGCTCGGAGATGTGTATAAGAGACAGGCTTTTTGTTTCTTTTCTCCATTTGATGATAGAACGTTTCCGGGAAACGGGTATATTACCAGGAACGTTTGCGATGACGCGGCGCTTTTTTTCCCACGTAACCATGAACACCAACCAATCATTGAACTCTCGCGGCAGCCACATCGCCTGGGTGGATTTTCTGCGTATCCTGGCCTGCTTCCTCGTTGTCCTGGCCCATTGCTGTGATCCGTTCGTTGGAAGTTTTGACGGTTCCTTCAACTTTAAGTCCGCTGTCTTCTGGGGAAGTCTGGTACGGCCGTGCGTGCCTTTGTTTGTCATGATCTCCGGAGTGTTGCTCTTTCCCGTCACCTTGGAAATGGGCGCTTTTTACTCCAGGCGCCTCAAGAGGGTGCTGGTTCCGCTCATTGTCTGGTCACTGGTGCTTCCCTTGCTCTACTTCGGATACTTTGCCGCAGGCGTTCAAACGGCCAGCCCCAACATCGTGATGGACACTTATACCTGGAGCGCCACCGTCGGCAAGCTGTATACCTTCTTCTTCAACTTCAACTATGATACCACGCCTCTGTGGTATGTATACATGCTGGTGGGCCTGTACCTCTTCATGCCCATCATGAGCGCGTGGCTGACGCAAGCCAGGAGGAAAGATGTGAAAATCTTCCTGGGCATCTGGATATTCAGCATGACTCTCCCTTACATCCAGATGCTTGCCCCGGCACTGGGTTATGAGGGCAATTACGGCAACATGGGTATTCTGGGTGTTTGCGATTGGAATCCGTACGGTATGTTTTATAACTTTTCCGGATTCCTGGGATACATGGTGCTGGCGCATTACCTGACCAAATACCCGCTGGCCTGGAGCTGGAAAAAAACGCTGTCCATTACTATTCCCCTCTTTTTGATTGGTTTTGCCGTTACATTCTTCGGCTTTCTGGAAACGCAGAAGCACTTCCCCGGCCAGTATTCCAAGCTGGAAGTGCTTTGGTATTTCTCCGGAATCAATGTATTTCTGATGACCTTTGCCATCTTTGCCGTCGTCAGCCGGCTCAGAATCAAGGCTGGTCCAGTGCTGAGCAAGGTGGCGGCGCTTACTTTCGGCGTGTATCTGTGCCACTTCTTCTTTGTCCAGTGCTCCTATGACTTCGTGAACTTCATCGGGCTGGGAGGGCTGTCCTCCGCCGTGAAAATTCCGTTAATGGCCTGTCTGGCCTCCGCTGTCTCCGCGGCGTTGGTATGGCTGTTGAGCCTGAACAGGTGGACGCGCAAAAGCATCATGTAAATCACAGGTATTTTCCGCAGGGCGCTTCGGGACCACGGCTATCCCGGGGTGCCTCTTCTTTTGTGGAAAACAGAATAAAACGGTTTCCGGGGAGAGTCCTACAAAATTCTGGACGGGAAAGAGGGAACAAGTTAGGATGTTTCCGCATCGTGCACAGGTTCTGGTTGCCGGAGATGCGGGCTTTTTAACGCATGAAAAGCTCCTCTCCCGGTCTTCCTTCCGCCGACCCCAAGCTCACAGGAAATTTCTGGAATACCGGCGATTTTCGTAATCCGTTGGGGTTCCGATCTTGACAACTATCATCTCTTTTTACGACCTGGAATCTTTGTACCTCCCATGGGAGGTTGGCGCAAAACGCCCGTTGCACTGTTGATAATCAGTGCCATAGACGCCCATGGGTCGCACTCTCATGAGTGCGTGGATTTAGATGGAACCTGGTGCAGGGAGACCGGGTAATTGCCATGCGTCGCACTCTCATGAGTGCGTGGATTGAAACTGTTTTCATGATATGGTATAATCGATAAAATTGAGGTCGCACTCCGCAAGGAGTGCGTGGACTGAAACATGACGAGTGCAAGCTTCGAGAAGATGCCTCCCGCCGTACTCTCCAGGGAGTACGTAACTTATCTGGAAAAGAAAAAGCTCTCCGAGCTTGTTTGGTCTAGAGAGCTTTTTTGTTTCATCATCTTGTTAAGTTGTCAGGAAGAGGGGTGATTATTGAGATTGAGTTCTGCCGGGGGGAGGGACTGGAGCAGATCCAGGATGGGGTCCTGTGGTGCAGCGCCCATTTCCCGCTGGCGTTTGAATTCCTCCTCTTCCTGCTGCAGGGCTGCCAGTTTGGTGTCTTCCACCAGCGCTTTGAATTTGTCCGCCTGAGAGTATTCTCCGTCCTCGTCCCGGAAAACGCGGGCCAACCAGCGGCGTTTTTCTTCCGTACTGAGCAGGGGATTTTTCATGTGCCGGGGAATGTATTTTTGTCCAGCAGGTTTCCGGCAAGCTGTTCTCCATCCGCAGTGGGCCGGTAAACATAAGGGCGACCGTCTCCAATACGGTTGACATATCCCTGCGCAATGAGATCCTGCAGGATATTGGTGACGGTATTAGGGTGCAGCCGTGTGGCTTCCGTAATGGTGCTGTGGCGCCTGTACCCGGCAATGACGGCCATGATGACCTGGGCACTGCTGAGGCGGAAGTCCAGCCTGCGGACGTTGGAGGCAAATATCTGTATGAAATCCAGTGCTTTCATGAGCATGTATTCACAACTTATTATTATTTTATTTTATTATTATTCTCATATTATTCACATTCTTCCGGGTAAGAGGGCGATTTGATTTTTCTCAGCAAATCCAGCAGCGGGTGGGAATCATTGGAAAAGCACTGCACCGCATTGACGGTAGCCGCCTGCGGAAGAATGATTTTATGGAATTCCTGGTTAAGATTCTGGCGCAGGCTTTGGTTGCCCGTCAGGGGCATGGCCAGTTTTTCTGCCAGCCGGGTGGCCAGTGCGTCCATGAAGAGGGGATCGAATTGGTCAGCGTTTTCAATATCGGCAATGTAGCTTAGGGGCAGCGGGGCGCAGGAAGCATGAATGCGGCGTCCCTGCATTTTCCATTCCGAGCATTCCACATCCAGCACGCGCAGGCAGTCTGCGGGCAGCGTGAATTGATAGGGGGTCAGGGAATTGGGCGCCTGTGCGGAAACGGAGTCCAGAGTGGTTTGCGTAGCGGCGAAGGTCCAGCGCGCCATGCAAAGGGTTTCCCTGCGAGCCGGATGGTAATGAAGAACGCAAAGGCGGGATGCCGTGGATTCATTGGCAATCAGCGCGTCCAGAGGTGCCTCCCCTATTTTGGAGAGGGCCGCGTTGCAGATGTCCAGCGCGGATGGCGTATCCGGCTGAAGTAAGGATTCATTGATCATAGCGCCCTATGTTTTGGAGGAAACGGATGCGGAATGCATCACGTTTGGAGGCGACCTCTTTGATGCCACCAATGGCATGTATGCGTCCGGTTTTTCCTCAGGTGCATTTTTTGCCGATTTGTTTATTTGATAAATGCAAGCACTTGCCCGGATTGTTCGGGCAGGTGGGGAGAGTTCCCTTTCCTTCCATGGGAAAAGGACGCCCCCGCCGCATGGATTGTCTGTGAGGCGGGCGTCCGGCATCCTCTGGAGCCTTATATCCGGCAGAAGGGAAGGGGAATCAGTATCAACCATGAATAGAAAGCAAAAGAAATTATGGGATTTATGAAACCGTCCACACCTTCCGCTTCTGCTCCAGAGCAGACCATCCCGGTCAAGGCGGAGAGCGTGGAACAAGAAGTAGGGGAAGATTATCAGGCCCGGGAACGGCAGAGGCAGGGAATGATTTCCACCATTCTGGCGCGCCGTCATTCTTCCGCCGGGCAGGGGGAGGTTAATCCGCGGACTCTGCTTAGGAAAACTCTGGGATAGGCGTTGCCATGGAAGAAAGAGTTGCGGAATTGAATTCCGTGTACAAGTCCTTGGCCGCCCAGCGCGCGCCATGGGAAACGTGGTGGGACCGTCTGAGGGATTACGTGCTGCCTCGCCGCCTGAATCGGGAAGGGGAGGTTTCCCTGCCCAACAGGGACGCCATGGACCGCATGACGGATACTACGGCTGTGGAGGCATGCCAGAAGCTGGCCAGCGGCCATATGTCCTATATTACGCCCAGCCATGACGTATGGTTCAAGTGGTCGGCTCCGGATGACCGGGGAGGCGACGAGGCGGAGGCCTGGTATAACCAGTGTTCGGAAATTGCCCTGAAAGAATTGTCCGTTTCCAATTTTTATACGGAGATCCATGAGTGTTTTCTGGACCGGGTGGCTTTGGGGACCGGAAGCCTGTTTACGGGCACTTCCTCGGACGGAAGGCTGTTGTTCACCAATATTCCGTGCGGACAGTTCGCCTGTGCGGAGAATGCGGAAGGCCGGGTGGATACCTACGTCAGGGAGTTTACCTACACGGCTCATCAGGCACGCTCCATGTTCGGGGTGAAAGCTCTGGGGCCCAAGGCTCGGGAAGTTCTGGAGCGCGGAGGCAATCCGTATGCCACAACTCTGAGGTTTCTGCATGTGGTGCGCCCGCGCACCCGGCGCAGCCGCCGCAGGGAGCAGGCCTCCCACATGCCGTTTGAAAGCGTTTACCTGTCTCTGGACGACCAGGTGATCGTGGAGGAAGGGGGATACATGGAGTTCCCTTATCTGGTAACCCGCTTTTTGAAGTGGGGCAGCGGCCCGTACGGTCTGGCTCCCGGCAGGCTGGTATTTCCCGCCATCCAGCAGGTGCAGTTCCTGAACCGTATTCTGGACACTCTTGGCGAGGTGGCCGCCTTTCCCCGTATTCTGGAGCTCGCCAACCAGATTGGGGAGGTGGATTTGCGGGCCGGCGGCAGGACCGTCATTACCCCGGAGGCCGCTTCCCTTCACCTTCCCCGGGAATGGGCTACGCAGGGCAGGTATGATGTTGGGATGGACCGTCTGGCACAGAAGCAGGATGCGATACGCCGTGCCTATTATCTGCCCATGCTGGAGCTTTGGAGCGGGCATCGCGGCAATATGACTGCCACGGAGGTCATGGCGCGGGAGAATGAGCGCGTCTTGATGTTTTCTCCTTCCTTCACGTTGTTTGTGAGTGATCTGTATTCCACAATGACACGCATTTTTTCCCTGCTGTTCCGGATGGGCAAGTTTCCCAGGCCACCCCGTGCGGTATTGAGGGTTGGGAGGGACGGCTCCGTTGCCGTCGGAGAACCCAGGGTTGTCTATCAGTCAAAGATTGCCCTGGTGCTCAGGCGCTTGCAGAGTGAAGGAATGGACCGCAGCCTTCAGCGGCTGAATATGATGATGCAGGCTGCCCCGGATTTGGCGGATCATGTGGACTGGGACCACTGTTTCCGCCTGTCCGCCCGTGTGGACGGCGCCCCGGAGAGCATGCTGAGGCCCTGGGCCGATGTCCGTGCCATGCGGAAGGAACGGGCGGACCTCCAGCAGGGAGCCTCCCTGGCTCCGGCGGAAGAGGATCCTTATGCTTCCCTCAATCCCTTGCTTGACCAGTTAACCGAGATTCAGAAATGAACCAGGATACGACATTGCAGCAGGAGGCCTCCGTCCGGGAGGCCCGTCTCAAAAGGCGCCAGCTTCTCCGGGTGTTTGACACCTCGGACGGGCGTGAGACTCTTTCCTTTCTGGAAGCCCGTTTCCAGACTGATTTGCCCGTTTTTCAAGGAAGTCCGGGGAATTACGATCCTCTGGACGCCATGAGGAGGGATGCCTACAGGGAGATCTTTCTGTACATCCGCCGCCAGCTTCAATTAGCCATTAAAGAAACCACAGAAGAAGAGAAAAATGATTGATTCCATTGATAACAGCATGGCCGCTCCTATCAGGGATGCGGAGGGTTCCGGGGCCGTTTCCCCGGAGACGGACGCGCTGTCCGAAACCGCAGTTCAAACTGAACCTTTTCCTCCCCTTCTGGGTGAGGACGGAGGTTTTGCTCCGGATTGGTACGCCCGGTTTGATGAGTTGAAAGGGATGGAGAAATCTCTTTCCAAGTTTAAGACGCCGGAGGCTCTGGCGAAGAGTTACGCGGAGCTGGAACGCCTGCGACGTTATCCCGGTGTGGAGAATGAAGAACAGATGGCGCGGTTCCGCCGGCTGGCCGGATTGCCGGAGTCGGAGGAAGAATACCGTCTGGAACGTCCTGAATCCACGCCGGAAAGCGAATGGAATGCCGGGCTGGCAGAGCGTATGGCCCGCACGGCCTATCGTTACGGAGTACCGCCGGAGGCAATGAACGCTCTTCAGGAGACAATGGCCCAGGCATATGACGAGGCCCGTGAGCACATGGAAGATGCCCGGATGGAGATGGAAATGCAGGCGGAACAATCCCTTCAGCAGGAATGGGGCGCCAATTATGAACGCAACATGGGCAGGGCTGCCGCCGTTCTTCGTCGGCTTGCCTCTGAAACAGGGGTGGATGCGGACGCTTTACTGGATAATCCGGGACTCGGTTCCAATCCGGATGCAATCCGCCTGTTGTACCAGGCATCACGCCTGCTTGATGAGGCTCCTCTCCATCATACAGGAAATGCGGCGCCTTCCCCCGCGGCGGAAGCCATGCGGATGGAATCGGATCCATCCCATCCTCTTTATGAGGCGTATATGAATGTGAACCATCCCAATCATAAATATGCCAATGAGTTATATGATCGTTTGACTACCCGTTAATTTCCCGGACGTTTTAACCGGCGGAGTCTCATAAAAAGCAAGCCCGGCGGAATGCTTTCCGCCGGGCTTTTAATAGTCACTGTTTCATCAGGGAAGGAGGGGGTAAGGGCTGGGGCCTTAAGCTGCCCTCCTACCATTAGCGTCCCGGGAAGGGGTTTGTGTTCAAAAAAAGTTGGAAAAACATTTTTCCCTGTATGGGAGACTAATGAGGTTAAATGCTCATCATATCTTTCACTGTAAGTGAGTAAAGAGGGAGATATCCGGTATTTTTTCTTATCAACGCAAACTTTTGCATTAACCGTCTCTTTATGCCGGCATTTTTCAATTGAGCCTGTTACGGGGGAAGGCTGATGCTATGTCTATTGACTGGAGGGAGGCAATGAAAAACCCCGTCCGGAAAAGAACGGGGTTTTAAGAAAAATGGTACGCGGTAGAATTATATTATTGTTGATTATAAATTATTTATGATTTATTTACATAATTTCTTACACAAATAATATTATAGTCTACCTAGTAAATGGTGCATATTTTGATGGCGTATTTTGTTGCGGTGTTGGTAGCGGACTATCCATTCCGGGCCGTAGCCTGATGCCAGCGGAATCAGGTCAGAAAGGTATCCTATGGCATGCTCTACCCAGAGAGTTTGATTATCTATTTCCCATGCAAAAAAAACAAGGTTTGGTGTCCATATACAGAGGCCGTTAGTGTTAACAGCTTTTTGTATATCGTCGTGGAGCAGTTTTTCTGGAGCAATGGAAAGACCTGCTATTTGGCAGTATTCAGTATAGTAGAAGAGGGTTTTTGTTCTGGCGTCGTAGTTATTCACTTTATTTGTTTTTATTGACTTTAGAAAAAATTTTAGTTTTTTGAAGATATGAGCAATGATGAATTGACGTTTGAGTATAGAGATGAGTTTAAGAGGAGAGCAATTGGTGAAAAAATAGTTAATTTATTGATGGATGATGAGTTTTCTCCAATGGTGCTTGATGGGGATTGGGGAGTTGGGAAAACGGAGTTTTGTCATAAACTGATTAATTTGATCAGGGCTGATCAGAGTAAAGAAGGTGGGACGAATAAGAATATTCCAAGGTGTCAATGTCTGTACATTGATGCGTTTGCGGAAGATCATGGAGATGATCCGTTATTGATGTTGCTTGGCAATATTGCATGTTTTATAAAGGATAAAGAAGGAAACGGGGATAGGTCTGAGTGTTATCAGAAGTGGAAAAATGCCAGTATAGCTGTAGCAAAGAGTTGTTTCAAGATCGTAGCAAAGGCTTCTATTGGTTTACTTTTGAAGCAGAACGCAGATAGCATTGGAGACGAGATTTCGGATGCTATTACGAAGTCTGCGGAAGAGGGGGTGGATGCTATAGTGAATGCTTTTTTACAGCAGTATGAAGAATCTAATAGCAATATTGAAACGTTGAAGAGTATTCTTGCTGAACTTGCTAGGGATGAGAGGATGATTATTGTTGTTGACGAACTGGATCGTTGCCGGCCGGATTTTTCCATCACCCTATTAGAGAAGATTAAACATGTGTTTAATGTTCCTAATGTGAGTTTTCTATTAGTAGCAAATATGAAGCAGTTGAGTGCATCTGTTTCTCATGTCTATGGAGAATATGTTGATTCTAATAGGTATTTGAACAAATTTTTAAAATTAAGTGTTTCTTTAGTTCCTTCATTAAATATTAAAAATGATCTATTTTTTTATTTTGAATATCTAGTTGAAAAAGATGTTGAATTAAGTTTTTTTGCTGGAAATTATATTGGTATTAGTGTTTCTTATCTTTTAAGAAGAAATAATCATACATTGCGTGATGTGGAACAATTTGTTCGTTATCTAAAAGTATCTGTAAAAATGTCTAGGTATAAAAAATTAATAGAATTTCCGGAGGCTTTTGTTTTATTGTTTGTTATTGTGGTTTATTGTTATTGTTTTAAGAGGAATATAGCTTATTTAATTTTAGCAAATGATGTGTCAGCTGATGTTATTGTAAATGAGCTTAAAGCGAATGATGAAATGTCTTTTAGAAAAATGAGTTTTCTTAGAAATATGTTAGAATGTTTAGATAGAAAATATGATGAAAATAATTATATTAATAAGCAAAAAATAGATGATTTAATAAAACAATTTAGTGGCGTTTTTTGTGATGATTTGGCTTCTATAAGAAAAATAGCTAGAAGTTTTGTTGAAGATATGGGATTTGTGAAAAGTGTATAGTGAGTTTTTTAATTAGCTACCATAGTTTGTGAACAGTATCGCGATGACAATTCCAGTATGAATGATTGTGAATCAAAATGAGACGATTTTTACAATTATAGCATTTCCATTTTTAAGAAGTCCATGCTCTGCACACACGCCGCCACTTCCATGCTTCGCGCAAGACGGCCCCATAGTGTGACTTCTCGTCACGGTAATGATGCAACAATTCTGGGGAGAGTTGATAGCCTTTATCTTTCAAAAGACTACGGATGAAGGTATGGATAACAACGGTTGTTTCCCATGCTCCCCCGTATTCGTAAAAAGCTTTCTGTTCAGGCGTCAGTTTCATTTTTTCATAGGGTAAATTCTTTCCCGTACAACGCTTTATACATATTGTCCCTTTTCTTCCGGGCGGTACGAATATCACATGTTTTCAAATTGATGTTTAGCGATATGATATGTTTACGGTCTGTGATCAGGATGTTGAACACGTAACCGTTTTCATTGAGTCGCAGGCAATAATCTTCATCACCCGGATCATGAATTTCTCCAATAAGCGTATATAGTTTTTTCATTTTATTATTCGTCCCCACATTCCGTTTTAAGTTCCCACGGCCATTGATCCACGTCATCCGGCGTGGCTGTTTCTATATTTCCATAGCAATTCTCAAGATAGATTTTACAGCGGGTGGTATCTTTGCCAATGACGGTTAAAATATCGTCCTCAAAATCCAGTTTGAGATTATCTCCCTGATGTATCCGCATGAAGGGAGGGAACTTGGCAATAAGATGTTCGGCATATTTTAGTGCTTCTTCCGGCGTTATTGCCCATTCGGTAGCCAGTGAGCAATAAGGGCATTCATAAATATATACCGTTTCATATTCAAACTGACTATATCTTATCTTTTGGTTATGATAAAGAAAGTCATCTAATTCTAAGGGATTCCCGCAAATAGGGCATTTAGGCGTTTTCATTTAATATCTCCGTTAATTGTTAAAACCTTGAACTTAATCACCCATACCCACGGATTCATTTTAGCTGATCCGGTTCCTTTAATTTTATCCCACAGGGAAAAGAAAGACATCCGGGCAAAAGCCAATCCATTGGATTTCCCTGAATAATCCTTCCATAAGTGGGCATCAGTCATTTCGTCGTACCAGACGCTTTCAATGCCCTCCATTTGGGCATCCTGCGGTGTAATGTCTAACAGCCGCTCAATTCTTACTTCCGTCACTTCCAGTAAAATCCGGGCGGCCCGACGCGGCATTTGACCGTTTTCTTTGACCCACAGTCGATCACCCGCTTTCCCATAGGGGCATCTTACCAATATATTAAAATCATCATCCGGGAATTCCCCGTCTTCGTCGTTGGAGATAGCTAGCCACCAGCCGGGACTTTCTTCTATGAATTCCTGAATTTCCCAGCCTCTTTCTTTCAGGTATGGAGGGAAATCATTAAACCGGTGCAGGCCGTGCGTGCGGCGCGTCTGGTTCTTGTACTGGCCGGGCATGCTGTATTCCTGCAATAGCGCGCGGATCATGTCTCCGCAGAACAGGATGGGCCGTTCTTTTATTTTGGCATTCATGATTTAGAATGAAGTGTTTTTTCTATGATTCATAAGATTTATTGTCATTTTTTCTCCTTTAGCGGTTAGAGCGTATTTATTTCGGTAGGGCCAAGTAGAAAGGAGTTCGCAGGTAATGAGATCTTCAAGAATAAGCTGTTTCGCTATTTTTTTTATTTGTTCTTGGTCGATGTAGACGGCATCGGATATTTTTTTGGGGGTTGTATAGCCTAATGCGATGGCCGCCAATATGGCGGTTTTCCTGTAGGCATTTTTCTGGTGTGGCAGATAATGACTAATGTTTCTTATGATGGTTAAATAAGCCTGAATAATGTTCATGGCACATAGCGTTAAAGGTTGAGAATAAATGATAAAAGTTGTATCGCCGTGATGACATAAGCACTACAGCATAATATCCAGAGCCAGAGCGGCCAGAAACCTTCCTGAAACAGGGCTTTTTCCATAGAATTTAATTCCTGTCTGGCTTCTCCGGGGGACATGGTGACGGAGGTTCCTTTGACAGCATGCCGTTTTCGGATGCCGAATTTGACGGCGACGCGGCAACAGCTTCTAATACCGTCGTCAAAAATCCATAGGCGGCTCAAGCGGAGTTTGCAGGGGTGTATGTAGTATCTCATTTTTTTAGTTGTTTAGTGCGGGTTTATTTCGTCAAAAAATTGTTTAAGTTCTTCGGAGGTAATGGGAACGTCCGTTTCCTGTGGAGGAGGGATGGCAAGGTTGCGTTGTGGCGGCGGCGCGTTGGTCGGGGAAATTTTTGGTTTCCAGCGCGTGTCTTTCGCCCATAATTCCGCCTTGGTCAGCACGTCAATGATGTCTTCATAGAATTTAAGCCGGGAGGCCGGACAGTAGTATTTATTGTTGTGGCTGTCTCTGGTCTGGCCGCGTTTGTAATATCCGTTATAGTAAGCTTTCAGTAGTTGCCAGTCCCTCTCTCCGCATGTGATCGTTTGCTGGTAAGCCTGTATGGCGGCGGCGTATTCTTTTTGGTTGAGGTCTTTGTTTTGCCAAGCATCCATAACGCAGGTGTTCCGCAGAAAGGCCCAGAATGTGAGCGGCGGCGTTTTGTTTTCCGATTTTCCGGCCGGGGACGGGGAATGATTGTTTTCCGGACGGGGGGAAGGTTGCACGCCGGTATTGTTGGCCAGAGTTTGACGCTTTTTGTTGAGTATGGCTTGTTTGTCGTGGGGATAGCCGTAAATATGCAGGTCTTCCCCGACCATAGTCCAAAGGGTGGATTTTTTTCGGAGAGTGGCAGGATCTACGTTCAGCGTTTTCCGAATTTCAGCAGGCTTCCAAGAAGCGAAATTTTTAATGATTCCGTTGTTTTCCTGACTGGTACAATATTGCAAAAGGGTTATCCAGATTCCGCGCTGGGAGAGCCGTGCAGACTTAAATTCCCGGCTCTGGGTGTGATGGTGCTGGACGGGCGAGTAGTTCACAGGGAAAATTCGTTATTAGCTGATTCCGTAATGGTCGCGTCCAGATAGCACGCCAGAATAAACAGCAAGTCTTTACCGCGCTGGGTAAGGTGAACACTACCGTCTGTTTGCTGTGCAATTCCTACATTGATCAGGTGGGCGTAAAGCATACTTCCAAATACGGGGTCTTCCTGATGCACTTCGGAATCAGCAAGGGAAGCGTAGTGCGTCAGTTGCTCCAATGTATGAACAAGACGTTTCCGGAGTTCCGTTTCCGGCAAAGAAAGCAGGTGCCGGCTGTATTTGGTGTCCAGATTGAGGATAAGGCGTTGGTTTGCATTCATAATTCCTCTGATTCATGGATTATTTTTTTGATGTAAGAACGGCTCCAGAAGCGTTTTCCGCGCTGGTCGTAAGAGTTGTTTTTAACAAGGCGGGAACATTGGGGATGGCGTTTGCGCTGGTTGTAAAGCCATTGCTTGGAACACCCGAATTCATGGGTGATTTGATCCGTAGAAATGTAGTCATCCGGCGTTGTCACCGGGGCAGGGGAAGGATTGGCTCGGAAGATGCCGGTTGCGCCCATGACGGCGAACTTGTCCCAGAGTTTTTCTGTGACGAGTTCTGCTAGGGTGTTGAGTTCTTCCGGCGTCATAAATGGCAGGGCAGTTAAAAAATAAGGTTACTAAAACCTGCGATTATTTTTTATCGCCTGTTCCAGATTTAGCCGATATTCTAGGTTACTAAAACCTTGTTCGATAAAAAAACAAATTTGTGCGCTTTTCGAGCGATGTTCTTTTTCAGCTAATGCTTTCAGTTTGAAAAAAATATCATTGTTTAGTTTTACGGTAATCGACTTTTTTTCCTGATCGAGCGTTTCTAATTTCTGAGGCGATTTGTTCATAGTCTTCTGGTGTTAATTCAATATCACGGACGGCTTGTTCAACAAGGATTTCAAGCAGGCGAGACATGCTGATACCTTCACGCGCCGCCAAACGTTTAACTTGGTAGTAGCGTTCACGTGAGATATATACAGCAAGACTTCGCTTTCTTGGATCGTGTTGGTTTGGCATCTGCTGGTTACTATAACCTGTAATCATTTGTCGTCAATTCGATTTTTGTAAAAAGATGATTTTAGAATATTTTTTCTTATTTTAAAAGTCCAACCACGGACGGGTGAGGGTTTCCAAGGGTGTTTGCGGGTGTGCTTGAACGTATGCTGTGACAGTTTCCTCATTGATGAGTCTGACGGTATTGTTGTCAATGAGTTGCAGACGGGAAAATCCTTCTTTTTCCGCGTCTTCCGGTTTGTAAAAGCGTCTGTGATCCTGACCGTCTATATAGCTGATGATGTGATCATAAAATTGCTGGCCGGGTAGCATGTAGCGTTTTTTCCCTTCAAAATGGAAAGCTTTGACCGGAGGGGCAATACCGGCACTCTGCTTAGTGAGTTGGATGTGGTTATCTCTACAGGCTTGGTATGCAGCTTTGCTAAGCCAAGGAGTGTAATAGAGTTCCCATGTGTGGGAGAGGCCATGAATGGGGGCGTTTGGTGCAAATTTCCAGTCGAATGCTATATGTCCAAGGTATTTTTGGATTTGATGGTTTTGAATATTTTCGTTGAAGCATTTACATTGGATGAGTCGGATGTGTCCATTTTTTATGGCGATGAGATCTATTCCTTTATCCTGTAGACTGGAAGTTGCTCCTCGGTAGAAAACGATATATCCTTTTGTCTCTAACAGGTAGCCGATGTATTGTTCATAGGCTAGACCTTGTTGTGTTTGTTTTTCTTCTAGATATTGATTGAAATGGGCTAAAGAGTTTTGGCAGTCCTGCTTTAATTGACTGATGAGATCATTTTCCGGGGTGCGTAAGAGGATTCCTGTTGGGGTAAGCGGGGGTGAGGTGTCTTTTTTCCTTTCTAAATCTTCCTGCAGCTTTTTTTTCATATTGGTAATAGATGACGTTTCTGGCTTTGGTTTGAACCAGTTGCGGATGAGGTAAATCAAGGCGAGGGAGCCAATGACGATACAGGCGGTTTTTATGGCAATGGTTTCATTGGCAATGCGAAGCTCGTCCCTTTCCTTCTGTTTTTTGATGGCGTATTGCCTGCGTTTTTCCCGGAAAGCTTCCGGGAAGTAGATTTTTTCCCCCTCCGCGGTAGTGTAGAAACCGTTCCAGTCAACGTCGTTTGGGCCGATATCAGAGGTGTTGTTAGAGAAAGTTTTTTCAGCAAATGATGAGAGACAAGAGATGAGTAGCGTGAGAATAATGGAGCGGAATAACATGAACAGGTTTATAATAGTGGTGAGGGTAACAATGTCAAATGTTGTGACTTTTTCTATGTAGATTTTGTTCTAACAAATATTATATTGTTTTAATCATTTTATCTTAATATTTTATGTTTTTGATGATTTTTTCATCAATAAATTTGTACTTGAATTTGCCTAAAGCTGGTATATGGAGATAAATATATGAAAGATAATATTTTTATTAGTTGGAGCGGAGAGTTAAGCTACCAGTTAGCAGAAATAATGAGAAAGGTTCTTCCTTGGTTTTTACAAAATATTTCTCCTTATTTTACTCCAAGAGACATTGATAAAGGGGATCGTTGGGAATCTGCTATTTCCACTTATCTTGAAAATGCAGAAATAGGATTAATTTGTTTGACCCCTTATAATTTGAGTAATGAATGGATTTTATTTGAAGCGGGAGCCTTATCAAAATCTAAAAATAATGCAAGAGTTTGCGTGCTTCTTTTTAATATAGCTCCGAGCGATGTACAAGGGCCTTTATCAAATTTTCAGGCGACTAAATTTGAAAAGGAAGATTTTAGAAAACTTCTGTTAGATATTAATGAAAAGCAGGGAGAAAATGGAAGAGATACAGAAACATTGAATGAAATATTTGAAAATCAATGGCCTAAAGTTCAAAAAATGATTGAAGGTATTCTTTCTTCGTCTGATGATAAGGATAAGAAAGCTAAAAAACGTTCTCAGTCAGATATTTTAGAAGAAGTTTTAGAAAATATTCGAAATTTGTCTAGAATAGTAAAACCTGCTGAGGAAAATATTTCCATTAATCCATTGATAAGCAGTAATGAGAGTTCCGGAACGAGTAGAATGGCTTTTCAAGAGATCGTGGATCGTATCATCAGTCTGTATTATTCTTATAAGTATGGTTCAGAATGTTTGGATTTTGAATCATTAGGGCAGGCGATTCGTCGTTTAGGAATAGAACTTAACAGACCTGACCTCTATGGTAAGTTTTTAAAAGTCTTGAGAGAAGAACAAAAAGAAAATCTGCATTCAGAAGATCTCATTTGTGATTAGTTCTTTCAGGACATTCATTGCGAAAGGGCGGTTGCTTCGGCGGCCGTCCTTTTTTCGTTTTCAAGTGGTATGACAAAATATTTTATCTTTTCAGGTTGGCGGGAGTGAAGGCCCTGAGGGGGCTTTGCGAGTGCCAAGCAGGCACGGAAACGGGCAAGGCGCGGCAATAGTTTTTTGAGCGTTTTTTCAATGGATTTTCGCCGGGTTTCTGACGGATTTCTTTGTGCTGTGTTTTTCCTGTTTGTTGTTTTTGAGTTTGTTATCATTTTCGCCATGCTCCGATATCAGGATTTATCCATTTATATTTTCCAATAGGAGAGTTTTTAGACGTTTGTAACGTGGTTGGCGCAAGTATGAGCCGGCTGGGGTTTATGCTCTCTCTCCCGTTTTTCTGGCCTATTCTTTGGAAGGGGTGCCGATAAGACTCTATTTTTTCCTTTCCGGTCTGTGCTAAAGATTCCCGCATGGAAATGTTATTGCGAGCATTACGCGGGTTTTTCAGGCGTGTTCATTTGTCCGCGCTGAATCAGGGTCAATTAACGGTCATGGTTGCTTTGGCAGAACGGGAACAAACCTGTATGGAAATCGTTACTCAAACCGGATATGACCGGAGCGCCGTCAGACAGATTCTTCAACGCCTGAGACAACAGGATGATGTGATTTTACGGCCTTACCGGTCTTCCGGGCATGGTCAGGTGGAATATATTTATACTTTGACGGAGAAAGGTTCTGATGCCCTGAAACAATGTCTTGGGGAGTTTGATGGACTGATGGCTTGCCTTGCCCAGAAGAAGAATGTTGAAGCCCTGGGGGATGACGGGAGAATACGAGAAGAAGAGAATACCAAGTCCGGGAAGAGTGAGGCTTTACAAGATTTGATATAAGTTGTTGGAATGTAATTTATTGTTAGGAAATGTTAAGTGAGCGTGACCATATTTTTTGCGAGAAAGTGGCCTCCGGATTGATGGCGTATCAGGCTTATATTGAGGCCGGTTTTTGTTGCACCAGCAATGAATCCGCGCAGGCGGCGGCTTCCCGGAAGATGAAAGAGCCGGGAATCAAGGAAGAAATCAGGAAAATCCGTGAGCGTCTTTGTGATGAAAATTGCCTGACGTTGAAAGAAAAGAGGCTCAAGCTCGCGGAAATTGCACGCGGAAAAGCGTTGTTTTCCGGTGATGAATTTTTGTTTGAGGTTCCGCCTTCCCATGCCGAGCGGATGAAGGCGATTGATTTGGATAACAAGATGACGGGTGATTATGCTCCGGAAAAGCAGGATGTGAGCATTCAAGGGCTGTTCTTTGAAGATTTGTTTGATTATGGAGAGGGAAGAGAAACAGTATCAGGAGGTTCTGAATTATTGGAAGGAAAGGCTGAATAACCGGCTTTGGCGGCTGGAACATCTGTATTGGATCAAGAATGTTGACGGCATTGTTATTCCTTTCCGGCCAAATGAAGTACAGCGGAAGTTTCTGGAAAGGCAACATGGACGCAATGCTATTTTGAAGGCCCGCCAGTTGGGCCTTTCTACGCTGGTAGGCGTGTTGATGGCGGATTTTGTATTTTGGAATGGGAATAAGACTGCGGCAATTATTGATTGGAGGTTGCCGGAGGGTCAGAAAAAACTTCTTGGAGTGCGTTTTCAATGGGAACATCTGGATTATGTGCCGGAAGGGGCTGAGCGTGAACGGCGCATTATTGCGTGGATGATGCGCGAGAAGAAGAGGCGTTTGGGAACGGTCAAGAAGGATGGGACTATTGTCCCTGTGACAGCTACGGCTAATAAGCTGGCGTTCCGGAACGGGTCTGTGATTTACACGGATAATACATTTCGCGGAGGCACAACGCAGTTCATGCACGTTTCCGAACTGGCTAAAATGGCCAAGCGGTTCCCGGACAGGGCAAGGGAAGTGGTGAACGGCGGGTTTGAATCCGTACCGACCAACGGAACAATTATTGTAGAAAGCACGCATGAAGGAGGCAGGAGCGGCGTGAATTATAATTTGATGAAGAATGCCATGTCAAAATCGGGGAAGCCTCTTCTCCCGGTGGACTGGCGGTTTTTCTTTTTTCCGTGGTACGAAGAAAGCCGTTATCAACTGGACGTGCCGGAAGGGTATGTATTCCGGGATGAGACCATTGAATATTTCAACCGGATGAAAGAGGTTTATGGCGTGGATGTGCCGGAATCCGCGCGGTTGTGGTGGGAATGGAAGAACGGGCAATCTGATTTCAATATGGGGGAAGAGTATCCTACTGTACCGGATGAGGCTTTTGACGCTATTGGGGACGATGCTATTTATTGCGCTCAATTCCGGAAGTTGCGCCGTGACAACCGTATTGGGTGCCGGTTTGTGGTGCATTCCTATGCTCCGGTTTATTGTTCCTGGGATATTGGCGTTTCTGACCATATGGCAACGGTGTTTTTCCAGAAGGTGGGAGGGGAAACCCGCATTATTGGAGGGATTCAGGCCAAGAAGTCATGCGTGCTGGATATGCTGGCAAGGGTCAGGGAGTTTGAGCAGGCTCATGGGTTTAAGGTGTTTCGCCATTTGCTTCCCCATGACGGCGGGCATCATTCCACTAATGACCGGAAGACGAATCAACAGACTTTGGAAGAGAACGGATGCCGGGATGTCAGGCTGGTGCCGAAGACGGGAAGCGTCTGGTTGTCCATTGGCGAAGTGCGTTCTTTTCTTCCTTCTACGGTCTGGCATGAACGATGCGGCGAAAGGATTGAAGACGGCAGTGAGGAAGGGCTTCCGGGATTGCTGGATTGCATGGAAAGCTACCATGTGGATCAGAACGGGAAGATTGACCATGATGATTGTTCCCATTTTGCGGACGCTTTCCGGATGTTTATTGAGGCGGCCTGTCACGGATTGATTGAGGGGTTTGAAAGTTCCGTCGTTGGCATGGAATGCTTGGGAACAGCGTCCTGTTACGATACCGGCGTTGCGGACATGCCTTGATATAAGGGGGGATGTCCGGCATGGGTGTGACAACTTCATCCACTCTTTTTTGCGGATGTACTGTCATGGTGCGCGTATGGGAAAGTTTCTTAGTCCAAAGGCGGCTCCGGTTCCTCAGCAAAAAGAGGTGGTCAAGGAACCGGAAATCATTGATACGAGCGAGACGGCGGAAAATACCGTCAAGGCCCGTGCCCGGAAGCGTTATGGATTTGATAAGACTTTTACGGCGAAAGGGACTGGCAGTTCTGTTTTTGGTCAGTCTTCCGGGGCCAGTTACCGGAAGACGCTGGGTTAATCAGTTCAGGGGGTGAGTTATGGACGGGGAAGAAGTCGTTTCTTTGTATAGCAGTTTGGAGAGGGAAAAGCAGGATGCGGCAAGCTGGGCCTCAGAGTTGAAGAAGTTTGTTTATCCTTTTTCCCCTACCGGGTTACCCAGCAGTTTTTCCTTTCTGGGCGTTGGTTTGAAAAACCTGCATGATTCCACGGCGGTGCGGGCCAATCAACGGCTGGCGGCGGCGCATCAGAGTTTTTTAAGCGATCCTGGGAAGCTCTGGTTCAGTTTTGAACCTTCCGCCGCTCTTGGGTCAACGATACAGAAGAGCGGCCCGGTGAAGAAGTGGCTGAGAGACTGCGCGGAAAGAACGTATCAGGCATTGGCCGAAAGCAATTTTTATACGGTCAATCATCAGGCGTTGCTGGACAGATGCGGTTTTGGCACAGGGTCTTATTACGGCGGCATCAGCAATGATAACAGGCTGATGTTTTCCTATGTTCCTTTTGATTCTTTCGTGTTTTCGGAAGATGAACAGGGCATGCCGAATTTATTGATACGCAAGTTTGAATGGAATTCCGTCCAGGCGGCCCGCTGGCTTGGCGACGCAAAGAAGCTGAACAGAGCAATGAAGGATGCCTATGAGGATGAAACAGAGCGCGTCAAAAAGAAATTTACTATTCTCCATGCCGTAGGAAGAAAGGAAAAGTACGATCCATTAACAGAGAAAGAATATTTTTCCTTTTACATAGAGAAAGGGAGCAAGGATGTTTTGGAAGAGGGCGAGTTTGGCGAATTTCCTTATATGGTTTCCCGTTTTTTGAAATGGGTTGGTCCGTGGGGATTGGCCCCGGCCCGGCTGTGCTGGTCTAATATCCTGTCTTTGCAGTACAGCCGGAGGATTACCCGGACGCTGGGAGAACTGAAGGCTTTTCCCCGTCTTAAGATTACGAAAGATCTTGTGGGCCGCGTGAGTTTGAGGCCGGGCGGCTGGACTGTCGTCAGTGCTGCGGATGCTGGTTTCCCGTCTGAGTGGGGTACCGTGGGCGATTATCGGGAAGTGATGAATGAAATGGAAATGGATCGTCAGGAAGTGCGGTCTGCTTTTTATCTGGATATGCTGGATTTGTTCGGCGCGCAGACAGGGCAAATGACTGCGACGGAAGTGAATGCCCGACTGGAAGAAAGGCTGTTGGCGTTCAGCCCGACGTTCTGCCAACACCTGAATGATTTCCGGCCTATGATGCTGAGGATTTTCCGCCTGATGCTGGATGCAGGGTTGTTTGATCCGAATGTACCTTCGGAGTTGATGATACCTAACGGACTGGGAGGGAAGGAATTTAATCCCAAGGCTTTGCCGGATGTCGTTTACAATTCCAAGTTTGCCCAGTTGATGAAGCAGGTTCAGCTTTCCGGGCTGGTCGGGTCTCAGGAGACTATCGCCAATATGGCCAAGTTTGACCCCGGCGTGATTGCCCGTTTTGATTTTGATTTTGCGGCTCAGGAGGTTGCACGCGGCATGGGTGTTCCGGAAGGTTTCATCAGGAATGATACAGAAAAGAAAGAGGCTTTGAGGGAAATGCAGGATAGGATGATGATGGAGCAATCTTCTGCCGGAGAGGGATAATAACTAAGCAACAGTATATGACAATGGATGATCCTTTTGAATTTGACGAAGATAAGGAATTAGAAAAGCAGAAGAGGTTGCTATGTGATGCTTTTGGGAAGCTGGACAAGGCTTCCATGAAGGCTTTGGAAGAGTGGTTCCGGGGTGAATTCGGCATTCATCAGGCGGCTTTCCGCGTTTTTAACGGCGAATGGAATCCGCTGGATGCTATGAGACAAGACGCATTCCGGCTGGTCTGGAACAGCATGGCCGTGAGCTGGAAGAAAGTCCACGAACCGGGCAATACAGAGGAAGTATCATATTTTAACGATTAATAATCAATTTTTTCTATGAGCGAAACACAAGAAAACAATAATGACGGGGCTGTGCCTGTACAGCCGATTCTGGGGAATGACGGTCATTCTCATGCACCTTCAACACAGGGAACCGATACGCCTGCGCCTTCGGCTCCCTCCGGTGGTATTGCTCCTCCTCCGGTTCAGGGAACCGGCGATTTAACGCCTCCTGCCGGTGGCGATGCTTTTCCGGATTTGGCGGATTACGCTACCGGGCTGTTTGAGGGGGTGGAGCCTGAGAGTCTGGATTACAAGCTTTTTGAACGCGCCCGCGTGGCGGCTCATAAGGCGGGGATTCCTCAGGATGCCTTGTCTTCCGTGATGGGGGATGTGCGAACGTTTATCAACGAAACGGAAGCGCAGATTGAACAGGCGCGGTTAGATGCCTGTGATGAGCAGTTAAAGCAGTTGCAACAGACTTACGGTAGCAAGTTTAATGCTGTGATGGAGGCATGCAATAACACGCTCAACAATCTGGCCGTTGAATTTGGAGTAGATGCCCATGTGTTCGACCTCCCGGAAATCCGGAATAATCCGGAGGTAGTGAAGTTTTTTTACGGTCTTTCCCAACGGATGAAAGAGGCCGGGTTTGCCCATGTGAATCAAATGGCTTCCATTGCTACCGCAGAACAGGAACTTGAATCCATTTACAATGGCACGCATGCCTTGAGCAAGGCTTATATGGACAGTTCTCATCCGGACTGGAAGAGGGCGCAGACGCGCGTGAATGAGCTGACCCGGATGACGATGCAGGGGTGATTTTTGTTAACAGTTAATAGTTTTTATTTATATGGCGACGGGCGCGACAGGGTTTCAAGGGTTTATGCGTGACCATGCGAGAGAGTTTTCCTTGTTTGGCAATGGCGTGAGTTTGGCCGGCGGAGCCTTGTCCGCCCTGAACCAGTACCAGGCCGGGAAAGCGCAGAAAGCGGCAGGGCTGGCAACGGCGGATAATATGCGGCGGGAGGCTCAGGGCGCATATGATTCCGCGCTGGCGGATGAATATCTGCAAAGGATGAATCAGAATGCTGACGCGAGTACGGCGCGGGCAGCTCAGGCGGCATCCGGTTTCATGTCCACCGGAACCGGCAATATGAATGAATTAACGCTGATGAAGCAGTATGAGCATGGCATTGCTCAGGCGGCTACTCAGAGGGAGAACCAGCGCAGGAGTGCGCTGTATCAGGCTGATTTGGCAGAGTGGCAGGCGAGGCAGGCCGCGCGGGCCTCCAAGCGCGGGGCTTTGGGGACGATTTTAGGGGCAGTAGCCGGAACGGCTCTTTCTTTAACCGGTTTTGGCATGGCGGCAGTTCCGGCCATGAAGGCCGGGCAGGTGTTGAACAAGTAATGGATGAATAGCTAAGAGGGTTATGAAAGTTGGTCTGATGGGAGATAACGGGTTCCGGGCCGGGCATGTGAATGGGAATGCGGCCGCGGCTCCGGCGTTGGCTACAGCCGAAGTGTTTGGACAGGCGGCTAAAATCGGGCGGGCGGTGGATGATTTGGGGCAGGATTTGATGCACAAAGAGAATGTTTTGCGGGATGATGAGAGTTTCCGGATGGGACTTACCAACGCCCGCAGATTGATTTCCGCCGCTGAACAGGATGTTGAGAATGGAGAGGACTGGGAAGAAACGCTTGCCAAGAAGCGGGAATTGGTGGATGAACCGGAGTTTATGACTCCGGATGCGGCTGTACATTACCGCGCCGCCATTGAGGATTTGTTTCAGCGCGGGGGGGAGGCATTGCAGGATAGACAACGGAGGGTGAGCGCAAAGAGGGCCAGAGCCGCTTTTTCTGCGGATTGGGCCGCCGCCGTGGAAAGCGGAGATATGGAACGTGTTCAATCCGTGCTGAATTCCGGGGTGGGCGTGTACGTGGACGGCATGAAGGCATCAAGGATGCTGGCTTCCGCAAAGAAACAGATTGGCACGTTAAAGGCGGCCAAGGATTTTGACGAGAATCCCGACCAGCTGGCGGCGGATTTGATTGACGGGAAATATCAGGGGGTTCTGTCCAATACGGCCATTGCCTCTTATGGCCGATTGTTGCAGGGGCAGTCCGGGGTTCCTACGACTGTCAGCTTGTATGACGTGACCGGCATGCCTCTTGGAGAAGGGGGCCGGAAGCTTTATGACCGGGTTTTGCTGGATGAACCGTTTGAGGATGATGGAGAGGGCGGGGGAATGGCTGAAAGAGACGGAGTTCATGAGCAGGCCGGGAGTGTTGCCAATGGTTTTTCCTCTTCCGGCGGCATCAGGAAAAAGAAGCCGGAGTTCCGTAGCGGCGTGGCTGATCCGGTGGTGGATTTGATGAGGATTAGAGCGGCTGAGGGACAGTTGCCGACAACGGAAGAGATTGGCGTAGTCAGCATGAATGAGGTGCTGGCGGCAGACGTGAGCGGACTGGTGAAGGATGGCGGCGTGGGGTCTCCGTCGTATATGATGTATCTGGGAGAGTTGAAACGGAGATGGAAAGAACATGGAGTGAGTAATGATTTTCAGGAGGCTATGGAATCTACTCTTGAAAATAGAGTTTTGTCCATGCAGGGGCAGAAGACGGACAGAATCAGTTTTAATGTGGATGACGTTGTGAAAACGATGGAAGGAACAGGGGAGTTTGTTACTGCTGATGCTCTTAAGAATTTGGAGTGGCATCGTGGGGCATTGAGGGAATTTGAGATTGAGAAGGCCGGTTTTGCCGGAACTGGCGATAAAAAGAGAGAGATGGCGCGGCGTGAGAGCGGGTTGGAACTTAATGTGGAGCGTTGGAAGAAGGAAGCGGAGATTCAGAGCAAAAGGAATTCAATGGAGATGCGGAGGTGGGTATTTGAGTGGCAGGCGGCGCATCCGGGCGAGAAAAGTTCTGTGAGGTTTGTGACCGCCATGAAGGAAAAGATGTATCAACTGACCGGTAGACATGCTTCTACGCTGGATTTTCTGCTCCGGCAAAATGGGGAACATGCGGATTCCGTGAAAGATGATGATACGGATTTCGTGCGGCGCAACGAGGCCAGAAAGGGACTGGATGATTTGAGGAAAAAGGCACTCGCCTTGCCAAAACCGGATGAAAGGCTGAGCGTGAGGACGAAGACGATGAATATTCCCGTAGCGGATGTGCGGGATGCTCATGTGAAAGAGGTGTGGGATGATGAGTGTTTTATTGTTGGGGAAGATCATTTGTCACGTTATCCGCAGTTGAAGGAACAGTATGTGCCGGATGTGAGTTTTGAGCTTGCGGATGGCCGGATTTATCGTCCGCAGAAGGTTGCCGTGGTTCCGGGCCGCGCGTTTGGTTTTTCCCGGAGGGCCGCTATTGCGTTGCGTCTGGTTCCCGGGTGCAAGTTTAAGGCGGCGGTCCGGTTTGATTTTCCGGATGCGGAAAGAGCCGGCAAGGAAGGCCGCAAGAGGCTTTTTGAACATGGTATTCAGGGGATGGAAGAGAAGATTCCCGGACTGCTTGAGAAGGGTAATATTGATTTGACGAATCGTCCGGTTGTGAAGAACAGGGATGGGTCTATTAGCACCGTGCGTTCCATATCTATTGGCATGGATGGAAAGGAATATTTGATTCCTACGGTGTCTGATGACGGTTCCATTCTTTCTGATGATGAGGCTGTAGAGATGTTTAAGAGGACAGGCAGGCATTTAGGCGTGTTCCGGTCTCCACAATCCGCAACGGCTTATGCCAAGAAGCTACATGAAGAACAGGCTCGCGCCTATGTCCGTTAATTTGAATTATTTAATAGATTTATGAATATTGCATTGAATGTGAATGGGCAGAAAGAGTTGAACAGAATGAATGTTCCGGATGAATCCGGGCATGTGGATTTGAGACCTCCGATTGTGAACAGGCCGCAGGCGGGGCCGGAAATGCAACTGAACGTTCTGGATGATGAACAGGCCGGGAATGTGGCGGTTGCCGTGGAAGATGAGGGGCAGAGCTGGGAACCGGGGCAGGTTATTACGAATGACCGGCAGTACCGGTCCGTCATGGCGGATTTTAATTTGATGTCCGTGGACAGTCCGGATTATGACAGAGTGAGGCAGTCTTTAGATGAATACTGGGACAGGAGAGGATTGGGGAACGGCCATGTCGCGGAGGCGGCGGATGTCAGGCGAGGACGGGCTTATCAGCTGATGGCAGAGCTGGAAGACGGCTCGGAGTTGGATCAGGAACAGGTGAATGAGGTGGAACGCACGCTTGGGAAGGGTGTGGTGGATTTTTATAAGGGTCTGAGTCAGGAAGAGAAGGATGAGGTGCTTGTGGATGGTTTTGTTCAGTCTTTCGTAGGTGGCGCACCCGCTTTGAGCCGCGTATATCTGGCTGAACGGCTGGGACTGGACACGGATGAGGCTTCTGTTATGGCGGCGGAGTTGCGCCGTCAGGCCGGAGTTGGCCGCACCAGAAGGGAACAGGTGAAGAAGGACATGGGGGAAGTATGGGGGGAGATGGTGACGGCAACGGGAAGCGGGAAGGAGTTTTCTTTAGATCCCCATGATCATCAGGGCCGTAGTCCGGAGTTTCTGGCGGGCGCGGCCAGTCTGGCGGATAGCCAACGAATGGCGGCGGCTTTTATTAAGGATATGGTGTACGGTGAAGACGGTAGGAGCCCGCGCGTTCAGGGGATGGAGACGGGGATTGACGGGTTAAGGACGTATGGTTATTCCAAATATGAGGATGGCCGCTGGATTGTGGAACTGGCGAATTTGCACCGGAAAAATGAACAGGCGTATGAATTGGCTGTCAGCGCGATTGCCGGGCTGGTGGATTATCAGAAGGAAAATGAATCTGCTTTTTCCCGGATGCTGAATAATTTTTCCGGAATGGCGGTTGAAGGGCTGGTTCATGGCCCTTCCCGCTGGCTTGAATCCGGAGTGATGGATTTTTTACAGAGTGCCGGGCTGGCTCAGCGTGGGGAAGAGAAGTTTGACGATCCTCTTTGGACTCAGCGGGTGAATAAGGTGGCGCAGGATATTCAACAGGTGAGGATGGGGCAGTATAAAGCACGTTCTTCTCATGGGATGGTGAATTTTCTGGAAGAGGCTTCCGGCGTTTTTGGCGGAGCTGTACCGTTTATCATGACAGGCGGGGTGGGGCCTTTGCTGGAAGCGGAAGATACGGCGGAAACCGGTTATCTGGCTAAGGGAGTGGATGGTTTGACGGCAAGAAACGCGGCTTACGGCGAAGGCGTGGGAATGTGGGCGGCCAATATCTGGGGGCTTGGGAAAGGCGGGAAGCTGGTTGGGAAGGCTTATGACAAGCTGATGAACTGGGCCGGGCGGAAAACCGGCATGAAGGGGCTTCTGGGCCGTGCTTTGGAGACAGACCGGTTCTGGGGACGCGGGCCGCTTTTTGTTGGTCTGGAAGGGGGAGTGTTGCATGCTCAGACAGTTATTGAGCCTTATGCCCGTTCCGTGGCTTCCAATATGTTTTCCTGGGGGAATGGGAAGAGCTGGGATGAAGCGGATGCGGAGGCCCGTGAGGCGATGACATGGAGGAATTTTCTGGTGGCCCTTCCCATGTCCCTGTTGCTGGGGTATGGGCGGTATGCCAAGAATAGCCCGTTCCGGGCGGCGGCTATTGCTGATGAACGTATCCGGGGCATTAAGGCTGAGTGCGCGGAGTGTCCGGAGGCGATGAAGGGGTTACATTTTACGGACGAAGAAATTAAAATGATTCTCAATACGGAGAATGACAGGGATAAAATAAGGTTGTTTGATTTGACGCTTCACAGGAAGATTGAAGGGAAGGTGGCAGAAACCGTTGGGGAACCCATAGGGGTGTTGATGACTCCGGATGTTCCGCTGGTGAAGTCCCTGATGGAAGAGAGGGTTATTCCCCGTGCGGAGGTGGTGAACGGGAAGCTGCGCGTTTATGATATGGAGACGGCATGGGGAGCCGTGACGTGGGATAAGGATGAGAATTCTGTTCTGGGTTCGGAGGGAAGAGAAGGAGCGGCCAGAAAGAGGGAAAACGGGAAAGAGTTTGTGGAAATGGATTTGGAGACAGGAAACAGGTTCCTGACGGCGAAGGTTCGGGATTGGGCTGTGAATCAGGATTTTACCTTGAGAAATGCGGCGTTGAATGATGCGTCCGTAGATTATTTTGCGGAGAGGTGCGGCGTGGATTTCAAGAAAGAGGGTACTACTATTTCTTACCGGGCCTTGAAAAGGATGGCTGATGATGCCCTGATGCGCATTGCGGAAAGGAGCCGGAAAAAGGAATGGAGCAGGGATGACCAGAATGCCCATGAAGAAGATGTTTTACTGGCTGTTTTACCGAATAATTTCCGCGACCGCGTGGAGATTGCCTTGAAACGCGGAGAACTGGCGCGCGGAGAGGGTTTTTCCGGAGAGGTGACGGAAGAGGAAATTGCGGTTGTGGCAGAGCGGGAAGGGGTGCATACCCCCGCCTTTAATTATGAGCTGGAAATGGGCAAGAAGGTGATCCGGTATTATGAGGGTGAGGCTACGTTTCTGGATCTGGTGGAGGAAATGGCGGAATTGTATGTGAAGGGGGAAATGAAGGCCGGCAGGGAATTGACGTGGTTTTCCCGGAATCTGCTGGATACTCAGAAGGCTTTCAAGGATCAGGGGGTGAATAATTGGAAATTAGTGGATGAGAGCTTTTTTGCTGATGGGGTGGATGCCGGAAAGAGGGAGAGGGCCGTGATTGAAGGGATGAGCAAGCTGATGCAGGCGGTGTTTACGGGAGAGTACCGGAAGAAGGGTTTGCCTGCGCCCGTGAGGCGTTTTTTGGAGGTGATGGAGGCTTTGAGCCGGAAGGTCGCGGATATGGTCGGTCTGGCCGGGGCATTCCGGAAGGCGGTGGATTCAGGAGCTGTGAAAGGCGATTTTGCATCTTTCGTGTATGATGCCGTTGGAGCGGATTTCGCACAGAGCCAGAGCGAGCTGACGAAGAAGAAGTTTGAGAGGCAGTTGAAGGAATTGAGGGAGAAGCCGGAGAGGCTTTTGCAGGATTATGGTTTTCATTTGATGTACGCTGAGCGGTACGGTTTGCAGAATTACCGCCAACAGGTGATGAATGATTTGCTTGCGAATGACAAGGAAGCGCGGGAACGGGAGTTTGCTCAGGCCGGAGTAGATTTTTTCCAGTTGATGAAGGGGGCAACTTTGGAGGAAGCAAAAACGGTTTTGTCTTTTGTTAAAGAGGGCAGGAGAGAGACCGCTTCTTTTTCCCTGACAGAGAAGCTGGATGAAATGGGGAAGGATGCCGGGAAACGGAAGGTGATGGATTTTGTGGATATGGTGGTTTCCAGCAGTGTTCCGGATAAGACCAGTCTTGGCGTTGTGGAGTATCGTGGCGCATCCGCGCGGGAGATTGCCGATATTAAGTCCGGCCTTGGGATTGATGTGACGGGGATGGTGCATGAGTTTTCCGCTGATGCCATTATTCACGCGCTAAAGAAGCACGGGCATGACGGGAAGAAGGGTAAGAATCAATTAGATTTAACGAAGGATGATGTGAAGCTGGTTCTTGATGTTTTGGACGAATACGACAGGATGGAGTTCCGCCCGAAGGGAAAAAATTTGTCATCCGTTATTTATGTGAAACAGTATCCGCATGGAGAGATTCATGCGGTAGAACAGGTAATTGAGACGACAAAAAGGCGTTACAGTAAAAAGCCCAGACTGACGTTTAAGACAGCCTGGGTTGAGTCAACGCCCACCGGATCTAAGCCCGGCACAATGGGGGTTTATACTCCCCGACGGACAGAAAACAGTATGGCAAATGAAGGGGAAAATGTCAATTCTGTCGCGGAAGCACAGGAACGGGGTCTGTTCCGGGACGGGCATTTTGAGGCGGGCAACGCTGTCATCACGGAACCGGGGGTGACGTTTTCCATTGCCGCCCTGCATGCTTCCCCGCATTCTTTCCGGAAGTTTTCTACGGATTATATGGGGCAGGGAGAGGGTGCGCAGGCGTATGGCTGGGGGTTGTATTTTGCGGAGTCAGAGAAGGTGAACCGGAGGTATATGAACCAGTTCGGAAAGGGATTGCGTCAATTTTGGAAGGTAAACGGAAAGAATGTTCCTGTTAATGAGTTGTGGAAGGTTGTTCCGGGCGTGAGAAAAGGAGATGTGCCTACGTTTTACAAGGGGCTGAATTTTTTGGAGTCAGCACGGAAGGAAGAAAAGACCTTTCTGGATTTTTATAAGTTTAAGAAGAATCTGTATACTGCCTTAGCAGAGAGGCGTAAGACAGTAGATCAGGAAAAATTTGAACGGGATATTGCCAGATTTACGGAACGGACCCAGAAAAAGAAGCGCAAGGAGAGGGATGAGGAGTTGAAGCGCCTTGTTGAGGGTGAGAGAAGAGAGCTTGAGGATATACAAGAGGATGTGCGTAATGCCGGACTGACGCGTGAGTGGGCAGAGGCCGGGAATACGGTGGAGCCATACGCCGCTCTGCCTTCCAATTACCGCGTGGAGTTGAATGTGGATGATTCTGTTCTTTTGAATTGGGATAAGCCGTTTTCCGAACAGAGCGAGACGGTGAAGGATGCGTTGGCCGGGGAATTGGCGCAACGAATCGGGTGTACGAAGGAGGTTGCGCTTGAGTCTTTGTTGATGGAGGGTCGCCGGTTTACCGGGAAGCAGATTTATGTTGGCCTTTGCGAAGGTTTTGCGAGGGATTGGGGAAAGGGGATGAAGAAGGCTTCTCTTGCCTTGCGGAAGTTTGGCATTAAGGGCATCAGGTATGCAGACGGTTTTTCCCGCCATAAGGCGGAAGATGAGCAGACGTATAATTACGTGATTTTTGACGGGCAGGATATTAAGATTACGGCATTTTCGGATGAGTCCACCGGGGGGGCGTGGGCAGATTATGTGGATGGATCTGCAACATTTTCCGTGAGGGAAGATCTTCTTGGAGATATGAAACGCCGGATGGAGAAGACCCGGAGTGATGCCGTGCGTGAGTATTGGAGACATGTGACAGAGCGTGTGGAAAAAGAAGGCCGTGCGCTGGATGCTTTGTTCAGGGGCAGGGGCCGCGAAGCTGATACGAATGATGTCCGGGTGAAGATTGCGGAGGCGCGAAGCATTATGAAGGTTGCTGTCTCCACGCTACCGGAAAGGGTGCGCGGTAAACTTGCGGGGCAGGAAAAGCTATTGGATTATTTGATGTCCGCATTGGAGACAGGGCGTTTTTCCGCTACGGATGCCCTGACGGAAAAACAGCTTGCGGCGGCTAACCGGAAGATGGAGTTGCATCCGGAGTTTTTTGATGATCTGGTAGGTAAGACCGTGGAAAGCCTGTTGCCGAAGGTATACCAGCGGTGCGGGGAGGTTATTGATTTGTATGTGCGTGATGAGTTGTTCCGGGAAGTGAGAAGTATGATTTCCGAACATGAAGCGGTGATTGACGAGAAGACGCGGAAGTTTAAGGTAAGCCGTCTGGGGGCCTCTCCTACGGAGTTTTTACGGCGGGTAATTAAACCTGCGGTGTATGCAACGGGGAGGGAGGTTCAGGAGAGGGTGAATGAGCTTAGCGGCAGGATTGCGGCGATTGAAGAGAAATTGAGGACGGATAAGTTCTGGAATGGAGAATTGGGTACTGACGGTTCAGAAGCGGAAGGCGGCCTGTTGATGGAAAAGCAGAGACTTTGCGGGGAACTGAATTGGTGGATTAAATATTCTGCCGCAGGTTCAGCGGATGTGAATAGAATGCTGGATATTCATGAGGCTGTGGGTGCGTTTATCAGCCGTAGCGCGGAGGTGTGGCAGGCTCATTTGCAAGAGAAGGTGGACGGATGGAAGAATGATGGGGCCGCCCTGATGGAAGAGTTGCCGAAGGCTGTGAATCAGAACGGTCTTCATCAGGCCCAGATGGAAGTGAGTGATTTGGGGGTGGATAGTGAGACCGGACGAGCGAAGCGCGGGGTGATGGTGGGATGGCTGGATAATCCGGTCAGATTCCTGCAACGTCTTTGTGACGGGCCGGGGAAACAGTTTTTTTCCCGCTTCAAGAAAGAATTTATTGGAGCAACCGACCGGGCGCAATCCATTCATGCAGAAGAAGTGGATAAGATGAATAGTGTGTTGAAACGCCTGTTGAATACGAAGTCTGACAGGAAGGTCAACGAGTTTTTGAGTATGTGGAGCACCCCGGAAGATTTGGGGTTGTCCCTGTCAGAAAAGGGTGTCAGGAAGACCAGATTGACGATTGACCAGACAGCTAAGCTGTTGGAAAGACGTGAAGAGAATCCCTGGTGGGGGGTGGATATGTATTCCCAGAAGGCGATTGATTTGCTGAGGGAAGAGTATGAGGCATGGGGACGCGGCGAGAATCGGGCGCGGAAATGGTTTGAAGTGGAAGAATGGTATGATATGACACCCCAGCCCATGCCGAAGCTGAGCCGGGATCAGGCCCTTTTTGTGCTGATGTGCATGGATCAGCCGAATGTGTTTTATTCCAAGATGGATGATTTTGTTCCTCCGTTGCGGAGACGCGGATGGACGGATGAACATAAGGCTAAGCTTGAAGAGTTTATAGGCCCGGTAGGGATGGCTTTAAAGAGTGTTCTTTTTGAAGAGTACGCCCTTGTGGGAGATAAAATCAGGCCGCTTTACGAAGACCGCTACGGGGTGCCTTTCAGTAAACGCCGAAATTATTCTCCGCTCCGCTGGATGGTTGCGGAGACGCGGGAAGATAGTGAATTGGCTTCCATTCTTGGTGATGACGGCACGATAGCCGTAGGCAGGTCTGACGGTTTTCTTTCCACCCGTATTTTTGACCATAAGAGGTATCTGGATACCACTCAGGGGGCACTTGCTCTGTTCTGGAAACATCATGCAAATGCTGTTAATTGGGTTTGCACTCAGGAGATTGTAGAGAGGTATCAAGGGATTTTGAGTGATTCCAAAGTAGCCCAGAAGCTGATGACTAATATAGGGGGATTGGATTACCGGGGTTTTCAGGCATTGATTAACCGACTGGAACACGGGGGCAGGGATGCCGTAGCCGAATTGGATGCGGCGGAGAGGATGAAGAACGAGGTGATGAATGCCCGCGCTCTTTCCGTGATTCTTGGGCAGGTGACGAGTTATCTTAAACAGACGACGGCGGTATTTAATGCCCTGCATGGATGCGATTTGAGTATTTCAGATTGGGTTCATGGTCTGGCCCGGGTGGCAAGCGGGAAGTCTGTTCTGAGCGTTCAGGAGTTGTTTTCTTCCGATTTGTTTCAGGCAAGGAAGGATGGATTTATGTATTCCGTCCTTTTGGGGTATAAGAAACAACTTGGGGGACGTATCGGTTTGTTGGATGAGGTTACGAACCAGTCTGGGAAGATTTTTGGCTTGTTGGATTCCGGAAGCAATGCGGTGAGTTTTGCCGCAGCTTTTGACCATTATTTCAGGCAGGGCGTAGAGCAGGGCATGACGAAGCCGGAAGCTATGGAGTATGCACGGGATGTTATTGAGGAAGGGTTATCTACGGCTCAGCCTATCAACTGGATTCAAATGCCAAAGATGCTTGAAAAGACGAAGGGGATTTTTTCTGCGGAATGGTTTCTGATGTCAGAGACTCTTCAACGGAGTGCTACGGTGATCCATTATTTAACACGCGGGAATATGAGGCTGGCGGTGCGAAGCTGGCTTATTCAGGGGGTGGCTATGCAGGCTCTTGGGTATTTGATCAATAATGTCATGAGACCGGGGGGGGATGATGACGAGAAGAAGAATCCTTTGAATTATCTGCCGGGAATTGTTCTGGGGCCGCTGAATGGTGTTCCGTTGTTGGGAAATTTGACGGATTCCGCTGTAGATACTGTATGCGGCTGGCTGGGATTGAAGATGCAGAACCAGACGGCAGTAATGGGGTCTCAGGTAGATTTAACTGTTAAGGATTTGATGCGCCTGACTCATATTTTTGAGGCCGATAGCTGGCGTGACGTGAGACAGCAGAGCCGGAGTGTTGCAACGCTGGGGAGTTTGGCCGCCATGTTCGGGGCATGGCGGAATCCGCGTGGCGGGGCTATTACTTCCGTCAGTCTGGGAGTGGCAGTTATAGCTAATTATTTGAAGCATTTATCCGGGATGGCTGAAAAGTGGTTTGGGGAGTGAGCCGGATGAAGGTGATACAGGGGGGATTTCCGGAGTGGGTGCGATAATAGCACTCACTCTTTTTTTTGAATGGTCTGTCATGTTTCAGGCATGGCTAATGAATTGACATTAGAAGACGTAAAGACGATTCAGTTCAGCCGTAGGTTGCGGGCAGACCTGCAACAGACGGCATCGAAACTGAGAGGGTTGGTGACTGTGCATACAGGCATCAGGGACAAGATGTTTGAGATACCAAGAATAGGTAAACGAGCTTTGTCCACATCCACCGGAGGGAAAGCGGATACGCCGGATAATGATAATACGTTTTCCAAACGGTATATTGTTCCATCGTGGGAAGAGGACGGTTATGTACATGATCGTCAGCTGGATCTGCAAACCCAGTATGGAGATCAGATTATTACACAAACGCAGGAGGCTCAGTTGGCCGCTTGTGAACGCACGATTGATAAGTATATTATTAATGCGTGCCTGTCGGATGCTTTGCAAGCGGGCAAGACCGGGCCGGAAAAGGTGGCTTTGCCTGATTCTCAAAAAATTGCCATGAATGCCGTTTATGGGAAGGCTCCGGCAGAACCGGTAGATACCGGTTTGACGTTTGACAAGATCCGTTTGGCCCGCGCAAAACTGGTTAAAGGAGAAGCCTTGAAACGCGGAGATAAGGCTATTTTCCTTGTTTCTGTCAATCAGTTGATGGAATTGCTTGATGACGAGAAAGCGACAAATTCCCAGTATGTTGCTGTGAAGTCTCTGATAGATGGTGACTTGAAAACTCCTTTCATGGGGTTTGAATGGGTACAGACAGAACAGTTGCCTTACGATAAGGAAATGAAAAAACGTACTTGTGTGGCGTATGTGAGGGAAGCTGTTGATTTCGGGTTCTGGGAAGATTCCCGGACAGAGATTTCCAAACGTGCGGATAAGAAGAATTGTACGCAGATTTATACCACTATCGGTTTGGGCGGCGTGCGATTTGAAGATAAGGGGGTAGTAGCTGTGGAATGCTACGAAGAGCCGGATGAAGCATAATGAATCCGGCCTGAGGATTTTTTTCTCAGGCCGGATAATATAAATGGTTAATAATGAATAAGAGAATCAGAAAAAAGAAGTTGAAAATCATGAAAAATTTTACTGATGAAGAGAAAAAGGCGGCTATTGAGGCCGGGAAGCAGGGCGTGAAAGATGCTTATCAGAAGACGGAAGGCAAGGGGTTGAAATGGTGGGAACGGCTGTTGTGGCTGGTTCTTGCCTGTATGGTTTATGCGGCATCTGCGCTGTTGGGCGGTTGCACCACTTCTGCCGGTATGAGCCTGTCTTCTGAACAGGGGATGCTGGTGGTGTCCCGTGACGGGAAGACGGGTGCTGTGGTGGTGTCCGTTGTGAGGCCTCAAGATGAAAATAATCCTGTTGTTCAATCGCTAAAGAAGTAAAAGGTTATGTGCAAATTTTCCGAAGTGCCGGCACGTTTTTTGGATTTTGCCAAGGCTTCCCCCGTGTTTGCCTGTGTCATGATGTCGCTGACGATATGCGGCGGGGCGTGCTGGTACATCGGGGAGGTGGTCAGCCACCACAATGACCGGCTTTGTGATTTGATGACCATGCAGACGCAGGCGCAGGTAGAAACGGCTAAAGCCATTCAGTTGCTGGCTTTAAGAGTGGAAGATATTGAAAGGAAGCTTGAGAAATAAATAATGTTTTAAAGAGAGATAGTTATGGCAAGAAATAAGAAAAATAAGGGGAAAGGATGCGGGAAATGAAGGTTGTTGCATTGAGCATCGGGCATAGCCCGCAGGATGGAGGGTCTGTGATGACGAACCGGAAGCATTCGGAGTATGGGTTCTGGAAGTTGCATATTGGCAAGGTGAAGGATGAGTTGGAGCGGCTGGGTTATGAGGCTGTGGTGTGCAACCGGTCTGAGGCTGGGGGCACGACACCGGCTTACGCGGCCCGGAGGTGTAATGCCGTTGGCGCGGATTTGGCCGTGGAGTTTCATTTTAACAGTGCAGATACGGGAATTGGAGGCACGGAGACGCTGTATTGGTACGCCTCCCAGCATGGCAAGAGAGCGGCGGAGTTGATTCAGGCGGCAATGTGTGATGTGCTGAGGCTCCCTGATCGCGGTTTGAAGCCGGTTAAGTATAAGAGTGACAGGGGGTATTATTATTTTAAGGAGACGCGGATGCCGGCGTTGATGCTGGAACCTGCGTTTGCGGCCTCACACGTGACGGATTGCGACAGGCTGGAAGAGCGGGTTGACGCGCTTTGCGTGGCGATTGCCCGCGCCATAGATAGGTATTTCCAACAGGTGTAAGATATGGTTGAGCTGAATACGTGGGCTGGGCTGGAACCCGCCGTGATGGATATTAAGACGGTGAGCGGTCTGGCTCAGGTGTTTGAGCTGACGCTTACAGATTCTACGGGGTGTGTGGCAGATTTGGAAGGCGTGACTTTCAGGGGGGCCGTGAATACGGCTCCCCTGCAGGAATTGATGTGTGCCGTCGAAGGTGGGAAGGTATTGTTTGGCTGGTCTGGACTTCCTGCTGGGCGGCATAGTTTCGATTTGTTCTTAGTGACTGGTCATGTGGAAAAAGCGTTGGTTCGGGGGGCATTTGTGGTTTCCGGACGTGTAATGCCTCCATTAGATCAGGAAAGCTATTCTGTTAATCATGCGGCTACGTTGGTTTTGCCGGATACTGCGGATGGCATTATCCTTGTTGAATTGTCAGAAGTTGGGCTGGTAGATTTATTAAGCCGAAAAGCCGGGGCGTTTGCCGAAGAGGCAAGAGGCCATGTTTCTTCTGTTCGGGAACTGAAAGAATTTATTGTACAGAAAGTAGATGGTTTTGGGGATGTTGTAGATACAGCTACCAAGGCTATTACGGAAGCTGGAAAGTCTGCTGTGGCATCGGTGGAATCAGGCCGGAAAGAAGCGGTTCAGGCGGTGAAGGAAGCTAAAGAGACGGCTACCACGGCCATTACGGAGGCCGGAAAGTCCGCTGTGGCATCGGTGGAATCAGGCCGGGAAGAAGCGGTTCAGGCGGTGAAGGAAGCTAAAGAGACGGCTACCACGGCCATTAC
>ENA-OZAB01000244-OZAB01000244.1-human-gut-metagenome-genome-assembly--contig:-NODE-244-length-35797-cov-9.100078_pt1 | contig 35797 bp, 34 predicted proteins | sample MGYA00243297_ERZ653491 | MGnify/ENA primary metagenome ERZ653491 (study PRJEB26926, sample SAMN06165154) | human gut metagenome | biome: ENVO:00009003; feature: ENVO:2100002; material: ENVO:00002003... | reverse complement strand
GCGCTTATCTGGACGAGAAGGGCTTTTTGGAGGTGGATACCCCCATCCTGACCCCCTTTGAGATCGGTGCCTCCGCCCGTCCCTTCTACACCCACCACAACACCCTGAACATGGACATGGTGCTGCGCATTGAGACCGAACTGTACCTCAAGCGCCTGATCGTGGGCGGCATGGACCGCGTGTACGAGGTTGGCCGCATCTTCCGCAACGAGGGCATGGACCCCAAGCACAACCCCGAGTTCACCAGCATCGAGCTGTATCAGGCCTTTACCGATTTCCACGGCATGATGGATCTGGTGGAGGAGCTGTACAAGCGCCTTGCCCTCAAGATCTGCGGCAGCATGGTCATTCCCTATCAGGGCAAGCAGATCGATATGGGCCACTGGGAGCGCCTGACCATGGTGGAGGCTGTCAAGAAGTATTCCGGCGTGGACTTCAACGACTGGAAGTCCGACGAGGATGCCATTGCCTCTGCCAAGGAGCATCATGTGGAGCTGCCCGAAGTCCCCACCAAGGGTGCCATTCTGGCCGAGTTCTTCGATGCCTTTGTTGAGGACAAGCTGATCCAGCCCACCTTTATCTATGATTATCCTGTCGAGATCAGCCCGCTGGCCAAGCGCAAGCCGGATGATCCCGCCTTTACCGAGCGCTTTGAGTACTTCATCGATTGCACCGAGTACGGCAACGCCTTCAGCGAGCTGAACGACCCCATCGACCAGAAGGGCCGCTTTGAGCGTCAGGTCGCCGAGCGCAAGGCCATTGAGCCCGATTGCAAGGCTCAGGTGGATTACGACTACGTCAACGCGCTGGAGTACGGCCTGCCCCCCACGGGCGGCCTGGGCTTCGGCGTGGACCGCCTGGTCATGCTGCTCACCGACAGCGCCTCCATCCGCGATGTTCTGCTGTTCCCGACGATGAAGCCGATTGAGCAGTAAAACACAAAATTAAAACGCAGGTACGATGAAATTTTGAACGGATTTCAAGCAACATCTGCGGTACTACACCACAACTACACCAATTTTGGGACGTTTTCCCGAAAAGGAGCCTTACAAAGCGGTGTGGTGTAAGAATCGAATAGGCGGATTGGTGTAGTAGGTACACTGAACCCCAAACGCAAAAATGCGGCAGCTATGTTGTGAAAATACAACGTAGCTGCCGCTTTTTGTTTCGTATAGAGATTTTATGCTGACAGGCAACTTCTCCTGTGGTTAAATCAATTTGTCGTTGGCAAGTGTCAAACACTCCTGATTTGGCATACGCCCAAATTTACGCCAATTTAGCGCAGTTCCTCAAGCAATGCCGTGCAGCCTTCCAGTATATCCTGCCATGTGGCTTCAAAATCTCCTGTGAACCATGGGTCTGCCACTTCACGGGGATGATCCGTATGCGCCATCAGCAGCGAGACTTTATGCTGTGGGTCTCCGCCGACAAGCCGCAGGATGTCGCACAGATTACTTTCGTCCATGCCAATCAGATGATCATACCGTGCATAATCCAGCCGGGTCATCTGCCGGGCGGTCTTGCCGTTGCAGTCGATGCCATGTTCTGCCAGCTTCTGCCGTGCAGGAGGATAGACCGGATTTCCGATTTCCCATGCACTGGTGGCGGCTGATGCGATTTCAAATTGCTCGGATAGTCCTGCCTTGGACGTAAGGTCTTTCATCACATACTCCGCCATCGGGCTTCGGCAGATATTTCCGAGACAAATAAATAAGATCCTGGTCATGCCGGGTCGTTCTCCTTTTGGCTTACAAAAGCATAGCCGCCGTGGGTAGTGCGGATAAAGCTACCGCAGCCGGCCAGCTTCTTTCGCAGATTGGAAACGGTATTTGCCACGACCTTTAAGGTGTCGTCACAGTTTTGTCCCCACACAGCACGGAAAAGCTCTTCTTTTGAGAAGATTTGTCCTTCGTGGGAGGCAAGCATCAGCAGCAAATCGAACTCCAGTCGTGTAAGGGAGACTTTTCTGCCGTTGCACGACACTTCGTGGGTCATTCCATCCAGTGTAAGCCCCGGAAGAACCAACTTCTCCCATGAATCAATGGATATTTGCTCTGCCTCGATGTGCTCTCGTTCCAGAAGCATCCGGATCTTCTGCTCCAGTTCCGGGTCAGGCTGTCGGGTCTTTATAACGATCATGGCAAACTCCTGCGTGTATTTTACTCTGCGGCGGTATCCATTTCCCGGAGCAGGTTTACCATCTCGATGGCACTGACTGCACAGTCATAGCCTTTATTACCTGCTTTGGTGCCTGCCCGCTCGATGGCCTGTTCGATGTTTTCGGTGGTCAGTACACCAAAGAGGACGGGAACCCCGCTTTCCAGCGAGACCGTGGCAATGCCTTTGGAAACCTCATTGCACACATAGTCGTAATGGCTGGTAGAACCGCGAATCACGGCACCAAGGCAGATCACAGCATCATACTTTCCGCTTTTTGCCATTTTAGAGGCAACCAGTGGGATCTCAAAAGCACCCGGAACCCATGCAACATGAACATCAGCGTCCTGCACATCGTGCCGGAGCAGGCCATCCATTGCTCCGCTCAGAAGTTTGGACGTGATAAATTCGTTGAAGCGGGCAGCTACGATACCGACCTTGATGTTCTGAGAAACCAGCTTGCCTTCAAATGTTTTCATTTTTAAATACCTCTTTCGTTGTTAATATTCCAGAAGATGCCCCATCCGTGCCTGCTTCGTTTTCAGGTAAAACAGGTCATACGGGGTCGCCGTCATCTGAATGGGTACGCGCTCGGAGATATCCAGCCCAAACTCGGAGAGCTGATATACTTTGTCCGGGTTATTGGTAAGCAGGCGCAGGCTTTTTACGCCAAGTTCCCGGAGGATCTGCGCGCCGAGATAATACTCCCGTTCATCTCCATGGAACCCCAGAGCGAGATTGGCTTCCAGCGTATCCATGCCCTGCTCCTGAAGTTCATAGGCACGCAGTTTGTTGATCAGACCGATGCCCCGGCCTTCCTGCCGCATATAGAGCAGGATACCCCGGCCTTCTTTTTCGATCTGCGTCATGGCAGCGGCCAGCTGCTGGCCGCAGTCACAACGCAAAGAGCCAAATGTATCTCCTGTCAGGCATTCCGAGTGGACGCGGCACAGAATATCCTTTCCATCGCCAATGTCACCTTTTACCAGTGCAATGTGATGCTCTCCGTTCAGGCGGCTCACAAAACCATACGCTCTGAAGGTGCCATACTTGGTGGGCAGGTTCACTGCCGTCACCTGATCGACCAGTTTATCGTGACACTTGCGGTACTCCTGTAAATCACGGATGGTGATGAATTTGATCTGGAAACGCTCTGCCAGCTTTGCCAGTTCAGCGGTGCGCATCATCGTGCCATCCTCCCGCATGATCTCGCAGCACAGGCCGCATTCTTTCAGCCCTGCCAGACGGCACAGGTCAACGGTTGCTTCCGTGTGACCGTTGCGCTCCAACACACCGTTCTTTTTTGCCAGAAGGGGGAACATATGGCCCGGTCTGCGGAAATCTTCTGCTTTTGCGTGATCGTCCACACAAGCCATCGCCGTAATGGAACGCTCTGCGGCAGAAATGCCCGTAGAAGTAGAAACGTGGTCGATGGACACCGTAAATGCCGTTTCATGGTTGTCGGTGTTATACTGCACCATCTGCGGAAATTGCAGCTTCTGGACGAAAGCCTCGGACATCGGCATACAGATCAGACCTTTGCCGTGGGTCGCCATAAAGTTGATGTTTTCGGTGGTGGCAAATTCGGCAGCACAGATGAAGTCCCCCTCGTTTTCACGGTCGGGGTCATCCGTTACCAGAATGATTTTTCCTTGCTTCAGGTCTTGCAAAGCTTCGGGGATGGTATTGAAGTTCATCGTAAACTCTCCTTAAAAGCCGCAGCGCAGCAGCATTTCTTTTGTGAGCGTGTTTTGCTTCGGTGTTTCTGATGGAAGCAGCCTCTCGATATATTTTCCAACAACATCGGTTTCCAAATTGACAAAATCCCCTTTGTGCCGTTGGTTCAGGTTCGTTTGACGGACGGTGTGCGGTATCGTGGACACGGAAAAGCCCGTAGGTTCCACCGCAGCCACGGTCAGGCTGATACCGTCTATTGTGATAGAGCCTTTTTCAACGACATAGCGAAGGATCGCAGAATCTGCATGAATGGTGTACCAGATAGCCGTATCGTCTTTTCGGATATTAGCAATGCGTCCGACGCCATCCACATGGCCTGCTACGATGTGTCCGCCAAAACGTCCGTTGGCCGGCATGGCACGTTCCAGATTGACAGCACTTCCAACGGTGAGCTGTGCAAGTGCAGAGCGGTTCAAGGTCTCGTGCATGACATCCGCAGCAAAGCTATCCGGGAAGAGCTGCCTGACGGTCAGACAGATGCCGTTGACGGCGATGCTGTCGCCGATTCTGGTTTCTTCCAGAACCGTTTTTGCACGAACAGTCAGTACGGCGGAATGCTGTCCCCGATTGATGGATTTTATTGTTCCGACTTCTTCCACGATTCCGGTAAACACGGGTACTCCACCTCACTTTCGATCAGGAAATCTTTGCCAAGCTGTTCCAATCGGCTGTTCTTCAGGCGGAATGCAGCATCCGGAAGCGGGACACCTGCACCCTCAATGGGTACTTTGGCATCCCTTCCTCCGAACAGCTTCGGGGCAATGTAAGCCTGTACCTGCTGCACGATGCCGCTTTCCAGTGCAGACCAGTTCAAGGTTCCGCCGCCTTCCAGCAGAATGCTGTCGATCTGCTCCTGCCCCAGCTGTTCCATCAGTTGCAGAAGATTCACATGACCGCAATGCGCTTCCAGACAAAGGACCCGGCACCCGGCCTGTTGATATGCCGCCTGCTTCTCCGGGTCGCCGCAGCAGGTCGCAAGAATGGTCGGAACCTGTTTGGCGGTCATGACCACCTGTGATTGCAGCGGTGTCCGCAAATGTGTATCACAGATGATCCGGACGGGATCACGACCACCCTCTATCCGGCAGGTCAGCAGCGGGTCATCTGCTAGGATGGTTCCGACTCCCACCATAATGCCGCGGAATCGGTGTCGCTGCCGTTGAACATGATTCCGGGCAATTTCCCCGGTGATCCATTTAGAAGCGCCTGTGTATGTGGCGATTTTTCCATCCATCGTCATGGCGTATTTCATGGAAACGAAAGGGCGTTTTGTGGTGATATAGTGGAAGAACACCTTGTTCAGCGCATCGCATTCCTCTTGCAGAACATTTTCGGTCACATCTATGCCGTGTGCGCGCAGGATTGCAATTCCTTTTCCAGCCACCAGCGGATTCGGGTCAGCAGAACCCACGACCACCCGGTGAATGCCCGCGTCCAGAATCGTATCCACGCAGGGCGGCTGCTTTCCGTAATGGCAGCACGGCTCCAATGTCACATACAGGGTCGCTCCCTGCGGATCTTCGGTGCAGGATGCCAGCGCATTGCGCTCCGCATGAGCCTGACCGTATCTCTGGTGCCAGCCCTGTCCGATGATCCTGCCCTCTTTTGCGACCACGGCACCCACCATCGGGTTGGGAGATGTCCATCCGCAACCCTTTTTTGCAAGCTGCAAAGCCAGACGCATATACTCTTTGTCGTTCATCGTGTCGCCTCCAAAAGAAAAAGCCCTGAACAAAAACGTTCAGGGCAAGCCGAAAAGACACAAGGGACCCTTGTGCAAAAAAGAAAGCTCCAGAATGCAAACGCATCCCAGAGCAGCCTCCACAAGCGCCGAACCGTGCGGGCTCTGCGCTTGGTATCTTCTTTCATCCAGACTGTACTGTCGGCTTCGGAGTTTCACCGAATCATGCCTTACGGCTCGTGGGCTGTACCACCGGTAGGGAATCGCACCCTGCCCTGAAGATTTCTGATTCAATTACAGCGGCATTATAGCACGGCTCCTTTCGGATTGCAAGGGCATTCTGCAAACCGGGACGAAACCGGGATGAAGATGGGTACGAAACTTTTTGACTATTATTGCCTTGTCAAGAGGGTAGGCGTCGTCCAGCCCTCTCTCTTTTTGCCAAAGTTTCCCTTGCTTTTTCTTGCACCCTGCCGAAATCAGCGTATTCCCAAAACTTTTTGTTGACACGGCTCGATTTTTGTGGTAATCTATCCCAACAATTGAATATAACATATTTTTACATATTCGTTCAGACCCTGCGGGGCTGAACATTTTGGCTTTCAGCCGTTACATAACCGACTAGCATGACCTTCCAGAAAAAGCGAAGGCATGGCTGGTCTGTTTTGTGACGGCTTTTTTGTTGCCGTTTTGCCTGTTGAACCTTGAAAACCGCATGACCGTCTGCATGGGATACCCGGCGATGACCCCCAAGTGGGAGAGCCGGAAAACGCCGCCGGAAGGGGGCAGGAAAGCCATGCAGGGAGAACGGCAGGATGTTGATTTCCCAGTTGTGGAGAAAAACGATGTGCTCAAAATGATCACATCGTTTTTCCGTAACGCCAAGAAAGGACGGTGTGCCTATGAGTAATTTTACCCCTGCATGGTTCAAGAAAGGTTTTTTCAACGAATCCCTGTTCTGTGACGATTTTCTGAGCATCCACCAACTGCTTTACTCGAATGGCGCATTTTTCACCCCGGACGGCAGAATGGTGGACCCCATGCCCCTGCGGTGTGAGATCTTCGAGATGATGCGTGAATACGTCGGGGCGAACCTTGCCAAGAAGGTCACCAATGTGGTGGACGTGCTGAAACTGGCGGCACAGGTGGAGGACTTTCCGCCTGTCACCGACCGCATCGCACTGGCAAACGGCACCCTGTATCTGGACGGTACCTTTCAGGAGGGCAAGCCGGAGATCGTGCGCAACCGCCTGCCTGTCAAGTATGACCCGAAAGCCGCCCAGCCCGTCCACTGGCTGCGGTTTCTGTCCGACCTGCTCTACCCGGAGGACATCCCCACCGTGCAGGAGTTCATCGGCTACTGCCTGATCCCCAGCAACAAGGGCCAGCGCATGATGGTCATCAAGGGCAACGGCGGCGAGGGCAAGTCGCAGATCGGTGTGGTGCTGTCCCGGCTGTTCGGCTGCAACATGAAGGATGGCAGCATCGGCAAGATCTCGGAGAACCGCTTCGCCCGTGCTGACCTGGAGCACACCCTGCTCTGCGTGGACGACGATATGCGGATGGAAGCCCTGCGCCAGACCAACTATGTCAAGTCCATCGTGACCGCACAGGGGCAGATGGACTTGGAGCGCAAGGGCAAGCAGAGCTATCAGGGTTGGATGTACGCCCGCCTGCTGGCGTTCAGCAATGGCGATTTGCAGGCATTGTATGACCGCTCGGACGGTTTCTATCGTCGTCAGCTCATCTTGACCACCAAGGATAAGCCCCTGTCTCGTGTGGATGACCCGGACATTGCCGAGAAGATGGCGGCAGAGGTCGAGGGCATCCTGCTTTGGGCATTTGAGGGCTTGCAGCGGCTGGTAAAGAATGGCTTCCAGTTCACCGAGAGTGACCGTGCCAAGCGCAACCGGGAACTGGTGAAGCGGGACAACAACAATGTGTTTGATTTCCTCGAATCCGAGGGCTACATCCGCCTGAAGGCGGATGCCTGCACCAGCTCGAAAGAGCTGTATGAGGTCTACCGGATGTGGTGTGAGGAAAACAGCCTGAATGCGATCAAGGCACGAGGGTTCAGCGATGCGCTGATCGCCAACCAGCGCAGGTATAATCTGGAATCCACCAACAACATCGTCAACTCGTCCGGGCGGCGTGTCCGGGGCTTTGTGGGCATCGAAGCCCTTGTGCAACCCGACCTTACTCCCAACAGTTGGCGAGTATGACCCCCTATAAAGGAGAATTTGGATGTTTTGCTGCGTACGTGCGTACGCAGCAGTCGGCTTTCTCTGTACGCACGTACGCAGCGATTGACCGAAAACGCGTCATATAAGGGGCTTTGGTTGGTGGTCAAAACGACCACCAACCAACCCCATAGCGTTAAGTGCCGGAAAGCGGCACTTGCCAGCATCCACCCAAATCCCCAAAATGGGAATCAGGGTGAGATGGCCGTTATCAGACCGTCTATCTGCCTGTTACCATTTTGGTAACAGGCAAAATCAGTGGGTCAAAATGACCCACTGAAAAAGCCGGACGAGCTGCGGGCAGGGATTCGCAAATCTTTGCCTGTCAGCTTGCCCGGAGCAAGAGTGCAGAGGGGTGCGGGTCGCCTGCGGCGACCTCAAAAGGCCACCGGCCTTTTGAAGCACCGACCGAGCCGACAGGCGAGACCAGCTCTTTGCAAGAGTCAAGGGTGAAACCCTTGCCCAGTGATATGATGCTGTGCGTCATATCCTACTGGGTATTATCTGGCGCAAAACGGCGGCAGATCCAGCAGCTCCGCTGCTGCGTTTTTCCCACCAAGCTGTTGAAACGGAGGGATGTCTATCTGAAGTTAACACGACACAATGGACGAGCCGGAGCACACGGCACCTATAACCCAAAGCACAATGACCGCAGTTTTAACCTTGCTAACAGTGAGCACATCGACCCGGAACGAGCCAAGGGCAACATCTACTGGGACTGCTTTCACGGTTTCCGTTCGGCTCTCGACCCGCAAGACCCGGATGATTTGGCTGCGACTTTCTCGGATGTGGAACGGCAGTTCTACGAAACCCACTACACGGCCTTTGTTGAAAGCCAGAACGAACGCAACGCCAAGATCCGGCACACGGAGCGCAACCGCTCCATTCCTGACCTGCTGTCCAGCCGCAAGACCTGTCCGGAAGAGACCATCTACCAACTTGGAACGCTGGATGAACACGCTTCCGCAGAGGATTTGCTGAACATCGTCACCGAGTTCATTGACGAGTTCAAGGCTAAATTCGGCGACCACGTTCATGTGTTGGACTGGGCGCTGCATTTGGACGAAAGCACACCTCATATCCACGAGCGTCATGTATTCGACTGCGAGAACCGGTATGGCGAGATCGCACCCCAGCAGGAAAAGGCATTGGAAGCGTTAGGTTTCGACTTGCCAGATCCGGACAAGCCCCTCAGCCGCAGGAATAACCGCAAGATCACCTTTGATGCCACCTGCCGGAAAATGCTGTTTGAAATCGCCAAGCGGCATGGGCTGGAGTTGGAGGAAGAAGCGGAATACGGCAACCGCAAATATCTGGAAAAGCAGGACTTTATCCTTGCCAAGCAGAAGGAGCAGCTTGCCGCCCAGCAGAACAAGCTGGACGAGCTGACCCTGAAAGTTTCGGACATGGAGACCCTACTGGAAAAAGTTTCGGCTGCGGCCTATGACAAGGCGGTGGAGGTCGTGACGGACGTAGTGCGCACCGAGACCCGCAAGGAAGATATGCGGATGATCGAGGACACGAAGAAGTGGGTGTTATCGCCGGAGAGAAAGGCTCCGCAGGCTACGAGAGCGTATGCAGCGCACCGTTTGGACACCGTGCTGGACAAGTTCCTCAAGACCATGCAGACCACTGCTGCACGTCTGCAAGAGAAGCTGCTGAAACCGGAAGTCCGGCAGAAAGGCAAGGAGCAGGTCAAGGAGAAAGCGCGGGATTCCGTTCTGCAACTGCTGAGCCGCTTGCAGACAGAACAGGCACAAAACAAACCAGCGGCACAACCCCGCACACAGGAGGGGTACTCGGAAATCTGAACCTCATCGGGAGCGTTTGGGGCAGAAAGCTGGCACTTTCTGCCCCGGCACCCGGTTACAAGGAATTGGAGGTGCAAGTGAAAGAAGTTTGCGTTTGCGAAGCAATGAAGTCCCCAGTGGGGACTTTAAGCAACGGAACGGTCTTGCGTCAGCAAGATGGAGGGACTAAGTCCCGACAAGTTCCGATTTGGCAAAAGAGTAATCTGACCTTGGAGGAAGCGGCGGCTTACTCTGGGATCGGTATCAATAAACTGCGGTCAATGACCGATAGCGATGAATGCAAGTTCGTCCTTTGGAACGGAACCAAACGGCTGATCAAACGCCGTAAGCTGGACGAATATCTGGACAAGGCATTCTCGATCTGATGCGGTTCAAAAATTGACCGTTTGATGTTGCAGGGAGTCTTGCGTCATGGTATACTCATGGCGTAAGGCTCCTTTTCAACATTCTGTGAATGAAAAGGAGAGTTTATATGCAAAGACGTAAAGATAATAAAGGCCGTGTTTTGAAGGATGGCGAGGTCTACCGCAAGAGCGATGGGCTGTATATGTACCGTTGGACTGCGAAAAACGGAAAACGCCATACCATCTATGATGCAACCTTGGAGGGGCTGCGCGAAAAGGAAGAGAAGATCCAGCACGACTTGGCAGATGGCCTCCGCATTCCGGAGTGCAGCTTGACCCTGAATGACCTGTTTGAACTGTGGCGTAAGAACAAGGTGGGCTTGAAAGAGCATACCTTCGCCAATTACGTTTATATGTACAATCGGTTCGTCCGGGATGAGATCGGCATGATGAAGCTCAAGGACATTCGCAAGTCGGATATCCGCAGCTACTACAATGGCATCGTCCGCAATGGCAAGATGGCGTTGAACACGCTGGAAACCATCCAGAATGTTCTTCATCAGGTCTTTGCGGTGGCGGTGGACGATGAGTACATCCGTGTGAATCCCACGGATGGTGTCCTGACGGCCATTAAAGCCGCCCACCAGTACGAAACGCCCAAACGACACGCTCTGACCCTGCCCCAGCAGCAGGCGTTTCTGAATTTCATCAAGAAAACGCCGAAGTTCCAGCACTGGCTCCCGATGTTTACCTTCATGCTGGGTACCGGATGCCGCATCTCGGAAACGGTTGGCCTGTGCTGGAGCGACATCGACTTCGAGAGTGGGTTTATTACCATCCAGCACAATCTGGTGTACCATGACCACGAGGTGGGCGGCTGCTATTTCACCATGTCCACCCCCAAGACTGCCGCAGGCAAGCGGGCAATTCCGATCTTGCCCGAAGTGCGGAAGGCACTGGAGCAGGAACGCACCAACCAGCAGGAGCTGGAACTGGTATGCGAATACGAAATCGACGGAATCTCAGACTTCGTATTCCTGAACCGCTTCGGCCAGCCGCAGAACCCGCAGACGGTCAACCGCGCCATCAAGCGCATCAGCGTGGCATACAACGAAGCCGAACTGGAAAAGGCCGAAAAGGAAAAACGGGAGCCGCAGCTGCTGCCGCCTTTCTCCTGCCATAATCTCCGGCACACGTTCTGCACCCGGCTGTGCGAAAATGAGACCAACCTGAAGATCATTCAGGACATCATGGGACACCGGGACATCAGCACCACGATGGAGATTTACGCAGAAGCCACCAAGGAAGCCAAAGCCCATTCCTTTGCAAATCTGAACGGTAAACTGGGCATTTCGGTCTGAAATCCACTACACCAACTACTACACCACTTTTACACCAAATTGCCGGTAAGTTGTGAAGAGTTGCGTAGGGTGACGTACGGGAACGGGAAAAAGGAAGCCGCATGGATAGGCTTATAAAGGAAAATAAAGCCATTTGTGAGCCTTCCTTGACCTGTCCCCACGATGAAGCCCATCGACCAGTAAAAGAAGGCTGCCGGCGCAAAGCTGTACTAAGCTGCCGGAATTGTTTCCGGAGCGTCCGGAACCTAGAATCAATGTAAAAGAGCCGCTGCACCTGTGTGAGGTGCGGCGGCTCTTTTTGCATCTTTTCAGCGAAAGCTGGGGCGCGGGAATGTTGCGTTCAGCGGGCCTTTTTGGGGCCGCTTTCGTCCGGGGCGGAGTCGGGGGCGCTGTTGCCGCCGGAATTCAGGATCGCGGCAAACTGCTGCAGCTGCTTGAGGGAGCTGACCCCCAGCTTTTCGTAGATGTTCTTGTTGTGGAAGCGCAGGGTGCTGTCCTTGATGTCCAGCTGCTCCACGATCTCCCGGGAGCGCAGCCCGGCCACGTAGTCGTCAAAGATGCGGCGCTCGGTCTTTGTCAGGTTGGGGATGCCCTCCAGAAAGGTCTGGAAAGCATCGGGGACAGATTCGTTGCGGCACACGTCCGCCAGCCGGGAAAGCTCTGTCTGCATCTGCTGGCGCTCCATCTGCAGCTCGTCCATCCGCCGTCGGGACTCCCGCCGGTCCTCCTCAAACTGCCGGAACGCAGGCGAGAGGATGTGCTGGTGGAAGTACATGCAGCAGAACACCACAAAAAAGAGGATGAACAGGCCGATCAGCAGCATTTGCAGATTGCAGGAAAAGATCAGCCTGCGGTAGTCCGTCATGGGGATGCAGACGGCCAGCCGGTAGGACTGGTTCTCGCTCAGGCGGCAAAGCTCCGAGATGCCTGCATAGGCGCTGTCGGAGCCGATCAATTGGGTCAGGCTGCCGCCCATGCTGCGCAGCACCAGCGTGTCCCGGGGGGGCGTGGAAGTAGCCGCCGGTGGTGCCGCTGCTGAGGGCGGCGCTGGCGTTCAGCCCGCTGTCTGCCGGGGCAAGCAGGCAGATCAGGTGGTCAAAGCCGGTGGGCTGGGCAAAGTTCTGCTTGAAAAAGCTCTGGCTGATCTCAAAGCCGCACAGCCCGTACATGGTGCCGTCGCGGCCCCGCAGGGGCAGCAAAAACAGCTGTACCTCCTCCGAGGTGCCGGGGAGGCTGAACCGCTCCGTCAGCGTATAAGCCTGGTACAGCGGGGTGCTGCTGGGGGTCATCCAGCGGTCGTAGTCCGGGAACTGGTCGGTCTGGAATTCCATGCGCCATTTGCGGTGGGGCATCACGCTGTGGGTCTTGCCCACATCGGCGCTGCCGCGGTGAACGGCAGCACCGGTGCTGTGCTGAACGTGATGCCCGGCGATACGGTGACCCTGACGGCAGACACCACCAAGTTCCCGGAGAACGAGGAATTTGGCTGGTGGGAGATCACCCCCTATGGGTCTGTTTCCAACACCCTGACGGGCCAGTACCAGCGGACCGCAACCTTTACGATGCCCAATGAAAATGTCTCTGCCCGCGCCATGTCCAAGAGCGCCGGTGTCTCCACCGGTGGCGACGACGGCGGCGGTGGCGGCGGCGCGGCCATCCTGCTGGTGGGCGGCGCAGCCGTGGCCGGTCTGGTGGGTTACGGCGTGTACAGCTATGTTTCCGAGCAGCAGCTGAAAGCCCTGCTGCCGGAGGGCGTGGCCATGCCGGAGAACCGTGCCCAGACTGCCCTGCTGCTGTGGAACACCGCAGGCCGTCCTGAGCCTGCCGAAGCCCCGGCCTTCAAGGACGTTGCAGACCCGGACACCGCCAAGGCGGCGCAGTGGTGCGTGGGGCGCGGCCTAAAAAATAAGCATCCGCAGCGCACTGCGCCTGAGCTGAAACAGCCCGGCCATGCGCTGCGGATGCTTTTGTTGTGCGGCGGGGCACGCCGCCAAAAACAAAAGATCCGAACCCTTCTCTTTCGAGAAACGGTTCGGATCTTTCTTGTTTGGTGCAGTAAAGCAATCCAAATCCGAACCATTTTCCTTTGATGCGGCTTGGGCCGCTTCCTCAAACGTGATGGTCTGTGTACCTTCTTTATAGTTAAAGGTTATCAAAACCTTATCATCGTACAGATAAATCGAATTGATGAACGTATCCACCAACGCTTGCCTCTGGTCTTTCAGGCTCATGTCCAGTTTACGGAAGCGCATCAGCCAGAAACGGATAAATTCCTCTTTGATTTTTGGCTTTGCCAGCTTTTCTTCCGCAATGCGGGCTTCAAGCTCACGCTTGGTTTCTTCGAGCTGTTCCAACCGTTCCTTGGTGGAACTGGTGAGGATTCCGGCTTGAATTGCGTTGAGCATATTCTGGATACCCGATTCTGCATCCCGGAGCTGTTTCTCATAGAGAGGAAGGTTGGTGTTCTCTCGGTCTTGCAGCTCCATGACCTTGGCGATAATGGATTCCATGGCGGCATCGTCCCGGACAAGCTGCATGGTCTGGTTCACCACCAGATCTTCCAGCCACTGTTTGCGGACAGTTTTCTTCTTGCAGCCCTTCTTCTTTTTGGCCGTGGCACATTTATAGTAGCGGTGGACTTCTCCCGTCCGGCTTGTGCCGCTTTCGCCAAACATCAGCGCACCGCAGCAACCACAGTGCAGCTTGGTTGTCAGCAGGTAATCGTCCTCTGCCTTTCTTCGGGCAGGGGCTTTCTTGTTTTTGGCAATCTTTTCCTGCACATCATCGAACAGTTCCAGCGGCACGATGGGCGGAATCGCATCCGGCACGACCACATCCCGGAATTTCAGTTCTCCGATATAACGCCGGTTTTTGAGCATGTGCTCCACGCTGTTGTAAGTAAATTCGCCTCCGACCGGGTTCTTGATGCCGTTTTCATTCAGCCAGTCCCGAATCTCTTTCATCGTGAGGCCATCCCGATACTTCGTGAACGATTCCAGCACGAAAGGGGAGGCAAGCGGGTCGATGTGAAATTTCCGCTCGGAATCCAGCGTATATCCAAACGTTCCACGACCACCGTTGCAGCGGCCTTTCAGGATGTTCTCTGTCTGTCCACGGACAACCTTTTCGGCAAGGTCGGCAGAGTAGTATTCTGCATAGCCCTCCAGAACCGATTCCAGAATGATACCCTCTGGCCCCTCGGAGATGATCTCCGTAGCCGACATGAGCTTGACACCGTTCTTCTTCAGCTGGGTCTTATACCGGGCACTGTCGTAGCGATTCCGGGCAAAGCGGTCAAGTTTCCAGACCAGAACAATATCAAACAGCTTCTTGTCGCTGTCCTTTATCATCTGTTGGAATTGAGGGCGATTATCCGTCTTGGCAGAGATGGCGCGGTCAATGTAGTGCTTGACGATAGTGATGTCATTCTTTTCGGCATAGGCCGTGCATTCACGAATCTGGCCTTCGATGGATTCTTCGCGCTGGTTATCACTGGAATAGCGGGCGTAGATCACAGCGGTCATGGCAAGCACCTCTCTTTACACGTCATTGAACGGTGGAGCGTTCTTTCAAAGCACTGTTTCGTATAATGTATATACCATGTTTTGATGGAGAAATCAAGACTTTTTATTATCTTCAGTTTTTCTTTTTGAACAATTGACCCAACAGCCACCCCTCTCGTTGAAATGAGGTGACTGTTGGGCCGACTTGCTCGGATTCCTTTATTCTTCGTTTAGCTGGACGATGGTATTATAAAAGATTTTGTTTGGAATAACGACTTGAAGAACACCCTTTTTCAAAAGTGCTTCTATGCGTTTCATGACATACCAGTCACTTACCGGAGCAGAAATCGCTTTTAATACGTCTGCGGTAAGTTCACCAACCGAAATAGGAATTCTCGATACTAAACTAATAATTCTCTGGTCGAAATAATCTATGTTAACGCTTTTAACATCGTTCGCATGCCAAATACGCATGGAGGTGTTTTCGTTTAATAGCTTTCCCCATCTTTTGGCATACTCAGTAATAGTTTCTTCCGTCAAATACTTTTGTGAGATCTTATCGGTTTTCCCTTCCATAAATTCTTTCAGACCTTCTCTGGATGCAAGCAAAATTCTATTTGTACCATACTTTGCTGCATAGTAACAAATATAATAAATGCCGCACCAACAATCGGCAGAACTCCTGACCCAAACACGCAGTGGCTTATGATTTATCATATCACATTGAACCGCATTCGCTGTACCATGATATTTCGACCACAGTTGTCTAGCTTCAATTTGGCTGTCAGGATAATATTCTGAAAGGCAATTCACGAATTGTTTGCAACGATATTCTGAATCGCAAGCATATTGAAGTTCTCCCATTGATAACATAAACGGAAACAACTTTACACTTTCGACGATGCCTAAAGCTGCTAACATATTGACATCACTGGGTTCAAAAACAATTTCATCCATAGCTGGTCAAAATCATAATTTCGGGATGGTAACTTGTGTAGTTGCACTCCAATAGATTGGTTTGCTTGAGCCAACCACTCCAAAATAACACCCAACGCTGCAATCAAGATAAGTTCCAACATCATAGAAGTCATATGTATAGGTTGTATTATATATACTTTGTTCTGGAACTAGTGCTGTCGTTGAAAATGGGCAGCTTCGTTCGATGTTATCGGAATAGCTCGTGTAGTAATCCGTTCCTGAAACATTTTTTATTAAATCCGGGCCAATACCGACGGTAGTTCCACTCATATAAAAGCCCAATCCATTGGCCTTTGTATAAAGAACTCTCCATGTTCCATCAATATACGATACAACTCTTGAGCCGTCTGTATTAGAAACAGGAATGCGCATTGGAACCTCGGCCAAAACATAAAATCCGAGATTCTCTTGTTCTTGCACAGAAAGATTGAGAAGTTCTTCTATCGAATAATCATCGATCTTTCTCTTATTTCCAGTTGCAAATGCTGGCTGAATGGTCAGGAGAAATAAAACCGTGACCAATAGAATGGAAATCAGCCGTTTGATTTTGTTAGTCATAGTATACTGCCTCCTAATTTATTTTTTTTCTTCACTCAATACACTAAAGCTCCATTGGAATCACCTTCATTAAATTTTCCCCTTCAGGTGTATACTCCTCGGCAAATAAATGTGAACCATACAAATGCTGAAACTACTAGAATACTGCTGGAATAGAAAATATTGTGACCTTACACTGCTTTGGGTGATTACTTTGCTTTCCTTCATTGAATAGCTAGAACAACAGCTACTATCAAGAACAAAGTTGAAAGCCCAAGCTGAACCCATGCAATTTTTTCGTTTTCGGCATTGTTACAGCCTTTGGAGGATACTGCCACTTGGATATAATGCACTGCTACGATTCCATATGAGAAAAACAAAGAAGCCCAAGCATAAGGTACTGCGCTTTTATCTGTCAATCGGACAAGATTACTAGTCCATACTGAAATGCAGCCCCAAAGGGCAAAAGGAGCAATAAGAAAAAAGTTGCTTTTGCCTTTTTTCATTCTTAGCCTCCCACAGCTTGATGGTACGATTTTGTAGTATCCATAAGGTGTCCACCGGAATCATACGAATACAAAATATCATGATAGCAATGGGTATAGTAGCTATTATCATATGCGAAATGGACTTCATACAGCGATTGATTTATAACAACTTTCGATGGAGAAGTAGCTAGAACCACACTAACCAAAAAGGATCCAACCGTAACAGCAGTGCTTCCCGGCAAGTGCAACCCAGTAATTAAAAGGCTTGCTGCAGTTTCAACTCCACCAATCTCAATTTGCGCAATCGCCGTATTGTCAATTGTATAGCTGAGATTTGATACAAATATATGCTTATACTGTGATCCTGTAACATCACTTCCAACAGTGGCTCCCCTTGTTTGAGGCATAGATTTTGAAGTTGCTAATTTCAAAAAGACATCATAGCTTTGATTGGTCAATTTGCTTTTTTTCGTTTTTTGGGCTTTCGTATAGACAAGTTCACCTGTACCATCTTCTTTAACGCTCCGGTTCAAGGTAACATTTTGTCCATCAATATCAGTAAAGCGAGTTACTTCAATGATCGTATTTTTATCTATTTTGTAGGACACTTGCACAGTTCTTGCAACAGTAGCCACCAAATTTTCACGGTCGCTTTTAGAAATAATTTTTGTTTTACTGATTGCACTGTCTGCAAAAGCCGTTGTCATTGGCAAATTTTGTAAAGCGGCTACTGTTATGCCTAAACATAAAGTTTTCAAGAATTCTCTTCGAGATACATCTTTCATATTCTATCACCTCACATCGTTTTTGATATAATGTCTATCATATGAGTTTAGTTGCGATCAAGCGATTCAGGGACATCCGGCTGATACGCTGTAAAGCAGCAGGTGCTATTCACACTTAAGACTGCAATCGCCATTGCAAAAGCACATGTAATTTTACTCAGGAAAAAAATCAGTTTTTGTGAATTCTGTTTCATATTGTCCTCCACATTACATAGAATACGTTACATCGACTTCATTGTTTGTTCCGCGAGGAGTTCCCTTCAGCCAGCAAGTATGAGAAGCAATACCATTATAAGCGTTACTGGTAAAGGTGAGTTTTGCCGAACTGGAGTTATACGTCAAACTTGCATCACTATATGTGGAACCCAAAGTTGTAATCGAATAGTCCCATGCATTTGTGACTTTGTTATTCGTCACTGTCATATAAAAATATGCATGAATCACCACTCCCTTATACGAAACCTTCCAAGAATTCGACGATTTCGCTACACGAGAAATTGAATTGTCCACTGACTCGATAGTAATAGTTGCTGGATCACCATTACTGTCAACTACCGCAATTGCGAGCTTCTCGTTTGCCTTCAGTTGATCGAGATTGCTAAAAGTAACAACATTGTTCTTAACGGTAGCTTTCGGTGAATTCGATTCAGCGAAGGCAGACTGAACGCCAAACGACATTACAACCGCAATAAAAAGCAGACTCGCCGTAAGTTTTTTGATGAATTTTCTTGTACTCATGATCACATTTTCCTTTCCTTATTTTGATTTGATTGCTTTTACGACTAAATAAATGACCAGTATGCCGATGCAGAGCGAAATAATTGTCAATGCCTCTGCCGTTGCATTAAGGCAAGCACCAATAAAATAAACCAATACCAAAAATGCAACAAAAGCGATAAGAAGCAGCACCCATTTGTTTTTTTTCATGTTATCACCTCCCTATCTACAAAAGTTGGCATTAAATTTTTGTTGAACCAAAGGAATTGTTGAGAATACAATCAATACCCATTTGGAGAGATAGTAGCAAACTACATGACGTGTATACGGAAGCACATTAAAAATGGCAAACAGGAAATCTATTGACGAAAGAACAGATGCGACCATCTTGTAACTTGACCGCTTCTTTTCACTTAAAGGCTTATTCTTTGCTTCGATAGGTGAGAGAAAGATAGAGATGCCCAAAAGAGCTACTGTTGTCAGGATACGGAAAAGGTGATTTGCTGCGATTGCCTTACTTAGCAAAATGCAGATAAGTGCCAGTCCGGAGAATGCCAAATAGCATCTGGTGTGCGATGTTGCATGGTATCCGCCAATGTAGATTCGCTGTGGGATAAACCCAATCAAAAATGAAAGTGCGTACCGCACATCACCACACACAACAGCGATTAAAACAACAAGCAGAACGCTCACAACAGATGATATGAGCAACTCGTACCCATAGACATACGCATCCGCCTTTGCTTCATCTATCACTTTTTGCTCGCAGAAAAGACGGACTGATTTTTGAGACAGCGTGCGTTCCCACATTGCAGTTGCGCCACCTTATCTTCTGATTTTTGCTTCACTGTATCATAAATTTCAGCAAAATCAAGAGGTTTGGCAAAACTGGTCGTTCTGGTGACAAAAGTGGTAGGTCAGGCTACTTGTAAGGAGCCTTTGCACAGTCTATAATAGTAGCAGGACATTATTTTGTGGAGGTTGTCGAAATGCTGAAGTACCACGTTGCAGTCTGCGATGATGAGAAATCAGACCTTGATGGCATTGTTCAAAGCGTCCAGCAGTACGATGTGCAAGGCTGCTTTGACATTGAAACTTACATGGATGGAAACGAACTTCTGAGCGAATTGCAAATGCAGAAGAAATCCTTTGATCTGCTTCTTCTCGATATCGAGATGCCATCCAACGGTTTTCAGCTGGCGCAGTCTTTGATTCAGATGGAGAAGCATCCTTTGGTGGTATTTGTCACGAAGCGGCATGAGTACGCTGTGCAGGGATATGGCATTGCATTCCGCTACCTTGTCAAACCTTTGGATCAGACGCTGTTCGCTGCGGCAATGGATGCCGTCCTTCAGGAACTGAACTCCAAACATTTCACGATCGAATACGATGGTGTTACCATGTCCTTGGAAACATCGGACATTTACTTTCTGGAAAGCCACGGACATAAAGTTCTGATTCACTGCAAGGAGCAAGACCTTACATTGCGAATGAGCATTCCTGAAGCCTTGGAGCAGCTTCCCAAACGGTGCTTTGTGTCACCACACAAAAGTTATCTCGTCAACATGGAACACATTGTTTACGCTACGGGAACCGCTGTTTTTCTTTCCAGCGGACATCAGCTGCCGATCAGCAGGAGGAAGCGTCAGGAGTTCAATCAGATCTTCAACGCTTATTTGGGAAGATGATGCTTTATTATTTCGTTGAGTTTGCAGGGAGCTTTGCCAACATTGCCCTGTTGCTGCTTTTTATCGGTCGGCTGTTTTCCAAAAAGGAGCCCGTCTCAAGGTGGTTCTATGCCTATGTTGCACTCTTGATTGCTGGGCAGTGTGCTTTGAGTTTATTCCCGGATTGGGTGACGCAGCGCACGATCTATCTTTTAGTTGGCGGATTTTTCCTTGCATTGCTGTTCTATGAGGTTCGACCGTGGCAGGCGGTTTTTGCAAGCGGAGCTTTCTTCACACTGATTGCTTTGGTGGAAGTGCTTGCAATGCTTCTGATTGGGCTGCGTATCCCGGATACCGACATTCTAATGCAGGCTGGGGCAGCACGGTTGGTCTATGTTGTTTTTTCAAACCTGATTCAAATTCCACTCGTAGTCCTGATCTCACATTTTTTCAGCCGAAAAGGAAATGCTCTGCGTATCCTATGGCTGCTGCCGATCATTGCGATTCAAATCGCAAGTATTGCTGTCTGTTATGTGGCACAGTATCATGCTGCGGATGAGTATTTCCCGGATTATATGGTCGGTCTTATGGCGGTGCTTCTCCTTATAAACATCCTGATCGTGTTCTATGTGGAAGCTCTCCGGGAAAATGAACTGGAAAAATTCAAAGTTAAGTTCAACGAACAGCAGTACAATCTTCAAATGGAATACTACCAGCAGCTCAAAGAACGCCAGGAAGAAGTCCGTTCTCTGCGGCATGATGTGAAGAAATACATCCTGGCGATGCAGGCAGTTGCAGAACACGGTGATACCGAAGAACTTCACAAGATTGCGCAGGCTGCCACGGATGTTTTCGAGCGTTCCACAAATATTTCTGCGGTCGGAAATCCTGTTGTTGATGCTCTTTTGAATTATTACTTACGAATTGCGGAAAGGAATAACATCAACGTCAAACTGGATGTGACGATTCCTGAAGTCCTGACGATCTCATCGTTGTCTTTGAGCATCATTATCGGAAACACATTTGACAATGCCATCGAAGCCTGTTGCGACCTGCCAGCGGAACAGAGAATCATTCATCTACAGCTGCGCAAGCAGTATCGAAGCCTCTTCTATCGGCTGGAAAACCCATACAGTGATACTTCTCGCGGAATCCGCATCGGAGAGTATCACGGTTACGGACTAAAAAATATAAATCGTATCGTTCAGGAGAACCATGGTGACTTCTATACGAAAAAGAAAGACGGTGTGTTTACCGTCCAAGTCCGCCTGAACTGCGAAAATTAAAACATTCTCCTAAAACATTGCTTTGCTTTTGCTTGTACTTTGTGTGTTTCATTCATCTGATGTATTCATTATCCTGAAGTGTTGACACACATCAATACTTATGTTATCATTCCCAACAAATCCACAGCGATTTCTGTAAAGAAACGATTCTGTGCGGTTTTATTTCCTGCGAAGATTTACCGCCCCGCAACACACCCGATCATTTTGCCGTCTGTTTCACCCGACAAAATCCTTCGCCTGTACTGCGTGGGCGGTATTTTCTTTTTGGGGAAGCCGTACCTTGAGAATTTCATGAGCCGTCCGAGCGTGATACCGGCTTTTCGGCCAACGCCGCTGCAAAACAGGGGCAGGAACTTCGTTCGGAGCAAACGGCGATCAACATACACGAGCAGCGGAACTCTCTACTTATTTTTGCGTCTTAACAATTCGGAAACAACTTTCGGAAATGCGTTTTGAGCGCAGCGGTGGAGAGCAAGAACCGTCCCGTGGCCACAAATTTTCAATTCTTGAAAATGTTGTGCTCCACCGGGACTTCACATCTGCAACTCTTGCGAGTTTTGATGTGATCTTGTTGGGGCGTACCTGCCCCAAACCCTGCTCATATTCGCACCTTGCGGTGCGAAAGAACGGCGTGTCGTGCTTACATAGCTCCACCGAGGAGCTAGCGAAACGACAGGAGGTTCAATGAACAAAACGAATGTCAAAACGAAACCCAGCACGACCCACCGCCACGACACGCCGAACAACAAAACGCACATCATCAAGTTCCGTGTGACGGAAACTGAAAAGATGGAACTCCAATGCACAGCAAAACTCCTTCATCTCTCCCTGTCCACCCTCATCCGCCGTGCGCTGCACAATGCGAAGATCGAGCGCACCGTTGTCGTTGCCGGCGGCGGAGAAGAAACCCTGACTGCCGTTTCCACTCTGCTTGCCCAGTGCAGCAGGGTGGGCGGCAACCTGAACCAACTCGCACGACACTTCAACTCCGGCGGAGCAGACACCGAACAGCTCCGGGCGAAACTTCTGGACGAACTTGCAGACCTGACTGCCTTCCGGCTCAACGCCGAGAAAGTTCTGGGTAAACTGTATGGCAACGCTGAAGCATATCGCCTCTAAAAATTCGGACTACTCTGCCGCTGAGACCTATCTGGTTTACCAGCACGATGAATTTTCCGGCAAGAAAATTCTGGATGAACAGAGCAGACCCAAGCTGCGGGAATCGTACATTCTGGACACCCTTGAATGCGGCGAAGCCTCGTTTGCAATGGCCTGCCTGCTGGCAAACCGGAAGTACGACAAGAACAACCACCCGGATGACATCAAGAGTCACCAGTATATCATCAGCTTCGACCCGCGGGATGCAGCCGAAAATGGGCTGACGATGGAAAAGGCACAGGCCCTCGGCCTGAACTTCTGCAAAGAGAACTTTCCCGGTCATCCTGCTATCGTCTGCACCCACCCGGACGGACACAACCATTCGGGAAATATCCATGTCCACATCGTGATCGGCAGCGTCCGGACACGAGAAGTGGAGCGCAAGCCCTATATGCAAAAGCCCCGTGACTGGCGTGAGGGCATGAAGCATTCCAGCACAGCCCAGACCATGCGGCACCTGCGTGTCGCAGTCATGGAAATGTGTCAGGATGCCAAGCTGTACCAGATCGACCTGCTCAGCTCGAAAAAGCGTGTGAGCGAGCGTGAATACTGGATGAAACGGCGCAGTCAAATGAAACTCGACCGTGAAAACGCTGCCCTGCTTGCCGCCGGACAGCAGCCTACACAAACGGAGTTTGAAACCGCAAAGGAGACTTTGCGGAAACAGATCTCGGATGTGCTGGACAATGCAGCGAGCTTTGAAGATTTCTCGGACAGGCTCTTGCAGCAGTACGGCATCACGGTCAAGAAAAGCCGTGGGCGGCTCAGCTACCTGCCAGCCGGAAGAAAGAAGTTTATCCGGGCGCACAGCCTCGGTGACAAGTTTGAGAAAGAACTCGTGCTTGCCACCTTGAAAGAAAATGCCAAGAGCCAGCCCATTATCCTCCACAGCAATCTTGAGGAAAAACCCGACCGAATCAAGAAGCTGGTGGACATTCAGGCAAAACTGAAGCAGGGCAAGGGCATCGGCTATGAGCGTTGGGCGAAGAAGCACAACCTCAAAGCCATGGCGCAGACCTTGATTCTTTTGCAGGAGAAAGGTCTGCTCAACGAGGACGCACTCGACCAGAGAATTGCAGAGCTTGACACCAAGTTCCATGAATCGCTGGCCGTAGTGAAAGACCTCGAAACCCGCATGGCAAACAACCAAACACTGCGCCGTTATGCTGCTTCCTACAAGCAGTACCGACCGCTCGCGCAGAAACGGAACGCTGCCAAATCCCCCGCAACCTTTGAAGAACAGCATCGTGCAGAGCTGACAGCATACCGGACAGCAGCAGCCTATCTCAAGGCAAACAACATCACTAAACTGCCAAGTCCGAACAAGCTGGAAGCGGAATACTGCGCTCTTGCTTCCGAAAAGGCCCAGTTCTATGAGCAGTACAAGGAAGCCAAGATCGAACTGCTCAAGCTGAAAGATGCAAAACAGAATGTTGCCCTGTTCTTCCGGGAGGACGAACGGACGCAACATCACGAGAGATAAGGAGTTGTGCGTATGATCAATCTGAAAATCGACCCGGAGTTCCAGAATCAGATCCCGCCGCTGACGGACGATGAGTACAAGCAGCTTGAAGAAAACATCCTCAAGGAAGGCAAGCTGCTCTCTCCTTTGATCGTCTGGAACAACACCCTCGTTGACGGCCACAATCGTTATGCAATTCTCCAGAAGCACCCGGAGATTTGCTTTTCCACCATGCCGCTCCGATTTGAAAGCAGAGAAGAAGTCCTCGCATGGATCTGCAAGAATCAGTTGGGGCGGCGTAATCTGACCCCGGAGCAGAAGAAGTTCCTTATGGGGAAGCAGTATTCCTCTGAAAAGTGTACCGAAGCATTTCGCGGCAATCAGCATACTGTAAAGAAATCTGGCGGTGTTCAATCTGAACACAACCAGAAGCCCATGAAAACCTGTGAGCGCATTGCACAGGAAAATCACAGCAGCGCAAGTTCAGTCCGCCGTGCAGAATACTATGCCCACGGCGTTGACGTTGCGGATGAACTGTCTCCCGGTTTCCGTGATCGGTTCTTCCGCGAGGAACTGCACATTCCCGATTATCTTCTCGAAAATCTCGGCAAGGCCAAGCCTGAAGAACAGGCTGAAATTTTTGAGGAAATCAAGAATTATGTGCCGAAGCCGAAGAAAGTCAAGCCTAACAAAGTAACGGTGAAGCAGGCAGAGAAAGCCGCCAGCAACACCATTGATGAAAACTATGATGTTCCCCAAAAGTTTCTCGAACTGTACTACCGGCTCCACAATGCTGAATCTCTCATGCGAAAGAGTTGGGAAGTTACGTTCGACTTGAACCCGAAACTTCTTACGCATCCGGAACAGGTCAAAGTTCTTCGCTTTGCCTTGAAACCTCATCTTGAATTTTTGAAAACGCTGGACGAAGTTCTTGCAGAATCCAGCGGTGAATCCTCTAAAACGGCATAACGACAGGCACTTGTAAGCCATCAACGGGCCACCAGCCGCAAGTGCAGGGTGGAAAACTTCCGCGCCCTTGCGCCTGATATGAAATTGGAACTTTGATTTTCTCGCCCGACTTTGCCACGGTGGGATGATCAAAGGAGCGTGCGTTTGAACAAAAAGAAAAAGTTCTGCTTTCTTGTTCTCTGTATCTGCGTTGTGGATGAACTCGATCTCCTGTTCGGGCACACCTGCGTTGAGCAGCTTGGAGCGGATATCATCATAGACGTTGAACGAACCGTCGCCCTTTGGAGTAGACATATCGCAGAAAATCAGCTGGGTCAGCTTCTGCTCCTTGGTGTCGTTCCAGATGCGCAGGACGTTGTTGACGCAGGCGTTCAGCTTGCTGTTGGGGTCATCGGGCAGAGCGGAATTCATCAATCGCTGGTCAAGACCGATTTTGCGGCCATCCGACGTGATTTTCAACATATTATCCACAGAGGGGTCAACAGAACCGCTGTGGACTTCGGCTGCACGTTCGCTCAACGCCTGCACCATGTCCTGTTGGATTTCCGAAGGTTTGACCACCACCGTCTCAAATTTTGCATCAGGCACCGGGAGATGAAGCTGGTCGCTGGTCTTGATATCCGCCGCTTCTTTGAACATCGCCATCAATTCGGGAAGGTTGAAGAACTTAGCAAACCGGGTGCGTGCACGGTAGCCCGTGCCTTCGGGCGCAAGTTCAATGGCCGTGGTCGTCTCACCGAAGGTGGATGCCCACGCATCAAAATGGGTCAGTCCTTTCTGCTGTAAGGTGTTGTACTGGAGATAGCGCATCAGGGTATACATCTCGGTCATGCTGTTGCTGATAGGGGTGCCTGTCGCAAAAATAACACCACGGCCTCCGGTGATCTCATCGAGGTAGCGGCATTTTCCAAACATATCGGAGGATTTTTGTGCTTCAGATGTGCTCAGTCCGGCCACATTCCGCATCTTCGTATATAAGAACAATGTGCAGCACCTCTGCGGCTGCGAAGCAGTCCGCAGAGTAGTCTGCTTTGTTGTGATAGGTAACTTTTTGACGTAATCTCCAAGTTTTCCCCCACCTCACGCCGGGCGTGCACCTTTCAGCGCACCCGGCGTACCATCAAATCGATTTACTTTCTTCCTTCAGATTTCAACACTGCTGTGTTCTCACGGACACAGAGTGGTTGTAAATTTCACAGTTTAAGTTTTTCGCGGTATTTCATGATTTTGCCTACCGTCTTTGCATCAAGTTCAGGCGGTATTGGACTGTTGTGAACCATGCGGTGGCATGGTTCACACAGCCAAACCAGATTTGGCACTTTATTGATTCTATCAAGTGGAAGCTTGTTTTTAACGTGGTGACAATGCTTTTGAAGCACGGGTGAGAAGGCATTTCCACAGCATTTACATTTTCCTTTGTCCCTGCTGTAAGCATACTCCCGGTTCATATAATACTCAAAATTCATCCTTCCCTTTGCGTATGCTGACATTGCAATATCGTTCGGGGAGTTAACGGATGGACGGTCACATGGCAGTGGCTTGTGCTTAGCACGATAGCTCACATACCGTCTGCGCCCTTCCACTGTATACGGCGTCATTTTCTGGTCAAATGGCTTGGGTTCATAGTGACTATGCGTGATGAACGCATAAGTTATACCAAACCATTTTCCTTCGACCCATACAGCAAATGTCTTACTGTCGTAGCCCTTGTGTCGGTCAGGAAGATTGCAAAGCACCTTCAGCGGCACCTGCATGGAGTTGTACCGTTTGGGGTACAGCTTTTTCCATACAGTCAGTGCAGCGTTGTTTACTCTGCGGTCTATCGCATGGTAGGCATGAGAGCAGATGGATGTCTGCAAGTACTGTGCCATACCCATAATGACAGAGTTGACGTACTGAATTTGCGCAGCCTGCACATTGACTTTTTGACAAAGTTCTATGCGCTGCACTTCTTCGAGCAGTTTCTTAATCTTCTTTCCTAACCGTTCCATATCCGGCAGCGGCTTTCCAACCAGATGTTTCGTCCATGTTGCCGGGTCAGGAGTTTTCCGTTTTCGTTCGGCCTTTACCACAAAGCCAAGAAAGTGTATACCGTTTGTCCGCAGGTCTGTTACATAGGTCTTTTCCTGCGACAATTCGAGTTTCATTCTGTTCCGAAAATATTTTGTCAAGACACGTTTCAAGCGGAGTGCTTCCTTCTCCGTTGACGTCAGAATCACCCAATCATCGGCGTAGCGATAATTGTACTTTGGCGTTACACCAGCCCATTTCAAACGCCTTGTGTCGTTGCCTTTATGCTTGCACTGTCTGTGCGGCTCCATATACATACGACCAACATACCAATCGAAATCGTTGAGATAAACATTGGATAAAAGCGGTGAGAGGATTCCTCCCTGCGGTGTACCAAGCTCTGTTGCATGAAACAGGTCATTTTCCATATATCCAGCTTTTAGCATCTGACTGATAATTTTCAGCACACGCTTGTCATGGATACCGATTCTCCAGAGTTTTTGGAGCAGCAGGCGGTGATTGATATTGTCGAAGCATCCCTTGATGTCACCCTCAATAGCCCACACGGGTTGGTCGGGCGATTTACATCCAGCATTTATGACATTGATGATACCCCGGATTGCGTGTTTCTGTGCCCGATAGGGGCGAAAGCCGTAGCTTTGCGGATAAAATCTCGCTTCACAGATCGGCTCGATAATGATACGCACGCACTCCTGTATGATCCTGTCCAATACAGTGGGGATACCCAGCGGTCTTTTCTTGCCGTTACTCTTTTCGATATATTCACGGCGGGCTGGTTTGGGGCGGTAGTTGCGAAAACTCGATTGAATCAATAAAATAAGCTCATCTTTGGGCATTTGAAGGTATTTGTCCATTTTTATCTTATCCACGCCAGCAGTTCTGCTGCCTTTGTTGGACTTGATATTGTGGACGGCAGTTACAATGGTCACTTCATTAGCCATCGCTTCCACCAGACCGGTGAACGATACTCCTTGACCGGATTTCTCATAGAGAAAATCCTGAATCTTTTTAAGTTCCGTTTCCGTTGAAAATCTGACGTTCAAATGCACAAGGTTTTCACCTCGCAGTTCGTCACCCATCTTTCAGGGAGTTATAGGATTTTCGTTTTGTGAAATTTACAAATCGATTTGACTCGTATCCTTCGCCATGGAATATTTCAATTCCGTATGACTGGCATTACCCAGCCCAGACTACTATGATACGGCTGACTTCCTGTTGTTTTCAATGCGCTGTAACGCTCCAACAATAGGCTCTCAAACGTTCCCTAATCTCTATCCTTATTCTGAAACCCTTAGGCCGCTACCTTACACCGGGAAAATCTAACCGTGCTTTGAACCACAGTTGCTGCACGGTTCCTGATGGGGATTTCATCCCACAGGGCGTGTACGGAAAAACCAGCCACACACACTTTTTCCAAGGTTCACCCTTTCGGATGGAGTCAACTCTTACGATGCTGCATAGCTTTCCCTAACGGATAGCCATGGGTTTCGGAAGCCCGCACCATTATTGTCCATGCCTCTTTGCAGAGGTTTAGGTTTTCAGGTTACGCCTTCACCACGCTCTGTACAATGCACACTTACAGGTGGCAACGCACAGTGGAGTATTAGCTCTCGTACTGTCTTGAATTTTGACCTATTCTCTGGAACTTTGTTCCTCGACATTGGTTCTGTACGGCAGAGGAATTTCACCCCTGATTTTGAGATTAAAGTTCTCTGTGATATTTTCTTATTGCTAAGTGCAATCACATGGTGCTTTTCGTCCTTGCTGTCAACAAGGGCTTATGCACAACGTTTCGCACAGTTCTTATAGTTTTGGCTCTCATCCACAAACAACCTGTCTACGCCCAATTGCTCAAACGTAACCACATCATCTTTACGGTCTGCGCCTTGCAGCTTCTCCAGTTTCTGTTTCAGAGACTTACGCAGTTTTTCCAGCTGCTTTACCGTGAAATGCTCACCAACCTGTGCTTTCGCTTCTTCGATGGCCTCCTCGATTTCATCCATCTGTTCCTGAATCAGACGCTCCTGTCGTTCTGCGGACAAGGGAATCTTTTCAAACTGGCTGTGTCCGATGATAACCGCATCATAATCACCGGTAGCGATACGGCTGCAAAACGTTTTGCGGTTGCCGGGTTCAAAATCTTTCTTGCTGGTAACCAGCAGCTTTGCATTGGGATAGAGGTGCAAGAATTCCGCAGCCCACTGTTCCGTCAGGTGATTGGGCACCACGAACAGTGACTTCTGGCATAACCCCAGCCGCTTGGATTCCATCGCAGCAGCGGCCATTTCAAAGGTTTTGCCGGCACCAACTTCGTGTGCAAGCAAGGTATTGTGACCGTACAGCACATGGGCGATTGCGTTGCGCTGATGTTCCCGTAAATTGATTTCTGGGTTCATGCCCACAAAATGAATGTGGGAACCATCGTATTCACGGGGGCGGGTGCTGTTAAAAAGCTCGTTGTACTTCTTCACCAATAGGGCACGCCGCTGAGGGTCTTTCCAGACCCAGCCAGCGAAAGCATCCTTGATGGCCTGCTGTTTCTGCTGGGCGAGGGTGGTTTCGTTTTGATTCAGCACACGCTTTTCTTTCCCATCCTCCTCGATGGTATCATAAACGCGGCTATCACGCAAATTCAAGGTATCCTCCAAAATCTTGTAAGCGTTGGCTCGGCGTGTACCGTAGGTTTCGGTGGCCATAATGTCCCCGAAGCCAGTAGCAGATTTATTGCTGATTCGCCATTCGGAAGTGTAAGGGGAGTAGCGAACGGTGATGGCATTGTTGTAGCGGATACGATAGGGCGGCTGAAAAGTTTCCATCATGAACTGCTGCACAATAGAGGGGGCAAGCCATGTGGCACCCAGCCGCACATCAATTTCAGAAGCTTCCAAATCTTTGGGCTGCGCCTTAGTCAGTGCGTCCACATTGCCCTTGAACTCCGAGCGGCTTTCTGCAGCAAGTTGTGCCATCCGTAGTTTATCGCGCACATTACCCGAAAGGTATTCGTCCGCTGTTTGCCAGCCGGCTTCCGGGTCGTCAGCATCCGCAGCAGGGTCTTTGAAAATCACGCCGGACAATTCGGTGGTGATGCGCTCATAGTTACCGGGAGTGCCCAGCAGTTCTGCCATATAAGGCAGGTCTACTTTGCCATGCTCCCCGATGGACACTGCCAGTGCTTCACTGGGGGTATCCACGCTGGTGACAACACGCTCTGGCCGAATCGTCCGCTTGATGAACATATCTGCCTTGGACTTGAGATTTTTATTCTCGTCCAGATTCTCCAGTGAGCAGAGCAGATAGTAGGAACTGTCATCATCGAACAGGCGGGCATTTTTCTTGTCGTTGATCAGCCCGTATTTTGCCGTAAAGGCATCGTAGGCGGCGTTCAATTTTGCTTGCGATGCCTTAATGTCCTCGTCCGGGAAGTCGTTCAACTGCTGCTGAATCAGTTCGTTGACGATCTGCCGCAACTCCACCATACCAGCTACACGGCCTTTGGCGTTGTCGGACAGTTCGATCTGCGTCATGATAGAGTTCTCTCGGTAGTAGATCTCGCCATCAACGACCGTATAGCTAAAATTCTTCACAGTCGGGTCTGCGGGCAGCGTTTTGCGCTGTGCTTCCGCATCTGCGACGTCCGGGGCAGCAATCTCCACCGCAGTGTAATTGCCCTCGATGTGCTGCACCGCCTCGGCAAGCTGGTCTGCAAGGCTGGTGCCCTCGATGGGTACAACGGTCAGGTCGTGACCATATTGGGTGCTTTCCAGTTCCAAATTTCCCAGCACCATTTCCGGGTGGCCTACAAAATAGCTGTTGAGAGTAAATCCATCCTCAGTCTGCCCTAACTGCACCCATGCAGGTTCGATGTCCGCAGGGCGGTCACGCTTTTGCAGGAAGATAATATCCGAAACGACCTCGGTGCCTGCATTAGCCTTGAACGCATTATTCGGCAGGCGGATAGCACCCAGCAAGTCGGCACGCTCTGCCATGTGCTTGCGGGCACTGCTGTCTTTGCTGTCCATCGTGAAACGGCTGGTCACGAAAGCAATCACGCCGCCCGGTCGGATCTGGTCGATAGTCTTGGCGAAAAAGTAGTTGTGGATAGAAAAACCCAGTTTGTTGTACGCCTTGTCGTTGACTTTGTACTGACCGAAAGGGACATTACCTACGGCAAGATCGTAAAAATCTCGGCGGTCGGTGGTTTCAAAGCCAGCAACCGTAATGTCGGCCTGTGGATATAGTTTTTGGGCGATGCGTCCGGTGATGGAATCCAGTTCCACACCATACAGACGGCTGTCAGCCATGCCAGAGGGCAGCATACCGAAAAAGTTGCCAATACCCATGGAAGGCTCCAAGATATTTCCAGACTGGAAGCCCATCTTTTCCACAGCATCATAGATGGCGCGAATTACCACCGGAGAGGTATAGTGGGCATTCAGAGTGGAAGCGCGGGCGGCGGCATACTCCTCTTCGGTGAGCAACCCTTTCAGTTGGGTGTACTCGGCAGACCAGTTTTCCTTGTTGGGGTCAAAGACATCTGCAAGACCGCCCCAGCCTACATACTGCGAAAGCACCTGCTGCTCCTCGGCGGTGGCACCGCGATGCTCCTGCTCCAAAGTGCGCAAGGTCTGGATGGCTTCAATATTGCGGGCGAATTTCTGCTTGGGGCCTCCGACACCCAAATTATCATCCGTAATGTGAAAATTTCCTGCGGCTTCCGGCATCGGTTCAGCGTTCAGGGCTTCGTCTGCGGCAGCAGCATCCGGAAAGGTCTGCCACTCGCCATTGACCTCCACAGAGATAGGCAACTTGTCCAGTTCCTCATCAGGTGTAGGTTCATCCCGCCGCAGACCGTCCTCGAATTGCTGCTTGTTGAGTACCTCGTTATCCCACGACTGCCCATGCGCGCTGGTGTCGATGCGCACATCGGTTTCGCCAACATAGCCGATTTTGCCTTCGATGGTTCGGGTGGGAAGGTCAACAACAACTTCGTCACCGACCTTGTAATCAACAGCCTTTTCAGGAGAAACGTCAATAATTTCATCCTGCTGCTGTTCATACAGTTCCCGGATATTGGGCAACCGTTCAACCCGGAAGATGGGCTGTCCGCTGTTGGTCAAGTCCATGTCCTGCAAGCTGACGGATTTGAACATGAAGTTGACGTGATCCACACGGAAATCCCGGCCATCTAGCTTGATGATGATGCCGATCGGCAGATAATCTTCCTCTCGCAGATATTTTGTCTGATGGTGGGTACCATCTCCGCCCTGTCCGGCTAGATAGATGCTGTTGCCCTCGGCCCACAGCTTCTGCGATTTTGCTACCCACTCTCTGCGCAAAAAGCCGGTCACTTTGACTTTTCCCAGCGCATTTTCCTGTGACAGCAAATTAGAACGAAAAACTTCCTTTACAGTGATTGCATCTTTGTCATAGAACAGAAAATATCCGCCCAGTTCAAAGCCAATCAGGGTATTGGGGTACTGCTCTTTCAGAGCATTGTATTCGGCAGCGGCATCACCATCCAGCATTGGGAGCTGTCGTTCCGCTTCCTGCACGGCGGCACGATGCTCTTTTTCCTTATCGGTCAGGTAGCGGTCAGACTGAATCATCAGGTCGATGTATTTCTCGACCTGTGTCCAGCTTAACGTAACCTTTTGATGATCCGGGTAGTGGTCAAATTCCAGCCCCTTCCAGTCATGATTTACAAAACCGCTGCTGCCATCCAGAAAATCCTGCGAATGTCCGCCGATGCCGTACTCTTTCGCCAATGCTTTAGCGCGGAGTTTGCGGTCGGGCTGTGTCTGGTACAGTTCGATGATCCGCTGCTTGCCATCCTGAAAACCGGAACCATGCTTGCGCAGTTCATTCTCAATTTCAGCCTGCGACAAAACAAAAGCGGAGGGCGATTTTTCGCTCTCCGCTCGGTCGATATGTTCAATTTGCTGGGCTTCGGTGGGGATGACGGCATCCAGAAAACTTAGCTGTAGATCAGTTCCGTCCGAATCACTTCCTCGACCTGCTCCTGTAGGCTGTTCATGTGCTGCACCCATGCCATCTGATTCTGCTCCTTGTCCGGGGCCGGGTTCTGTTTCAGAAGCTGCTTCATGGTCTGCTGCATCTGGCGCTCTGCCGTCTGCTCCACCTCCATCAGGTGCGGGTACAGGCTCCCGTTCAGGAGCATCGTGTTGTACAGCACCGGGCGATGGTTCATCAGGTACGTCCGGCGCAGCCTGCCGTACTTGCCCAGCGGGGTCTTCGGCTGATGCAGGGTCAGGTTCGGGAGCTGGTAGTCCCCGATGGTCGAGTAGGTCACGTTCCTGCTGTTCGTATTCATATTGGCTCCTTTCTGCATTGCGGCGGCGAATGGTTGTTTTTACGGTGCGCTCGATGTTTCGCAACACCTCCCGGCTCATGTCGCTGACGGCTGCGCCGAGGGCAAAGACGGCATCCGGGGTGGAAAAATTGTAGATCGCCTGAAAATCGTCCTTGTCGAACCACCCGGCAGGCTCAAACCCGCAGCGTTCCAGCAGCGTGTAGGTGACGCTGATAGCGGCAGCGGACTTGAACTGCATCTCCACCCCGGCATCATCATAATCCATCAGGAGCGAACCGTCAACGATGGCGCAGATGTCCCCACCGTTGTTGTCCCAGTAATCCGCCACCAGTTTCCCCGCAACATCGGCAAGCTGCTGGCTGACGCGCTCCCCGCTGATTCCGTAGGTGGCGGCGAGCATTTCCGAAACCGGTTGTTTCAAATCATCGTTGTACTGCCACACCTCCGGGTTACGGGAATTGCGGCGCACCCCGGTGTCCGACACATCGAAAACGTAGTGCAGGCGAGGGAATCCGCTGGATTCGTCCAGCAGGGCGATGCCCTTGGCACCCCGGCGCACATAACGGTTCATTCGGTTGTTCCAAACATCATAGTCGGCGCAGGCGGTGGCATCCGGTCGCTGGGCGTAGATCATAAGCTGGTCTGCAAAGGGGTACTTATACAGCCGGGATGCGGTGGTCAGGTATGCTGTCCAGCTTTCCCAGTACCGGGTCATCCCGTTCGCCGTGCGCTGGGCAAGGGCGAGATATTCTTCGGTTTTGCTTGGCATTTTACACTCCTTTTATATTTGTAATTGTGAGGTTTGGGCTGATGTGCTAAAATATAAAAAGCAGGAGGTATATATAATGAATGAATTATTGTATTATCCGGGATTTGAAATAAAAAATAAGAAATGGCTCAAATTTGCACTTCTCTATCTGGACCACATCCATCCCATCATTCCTTATATGTGTAAATCGTATGATACATATTTTAGTAAAACATTTTTGAAAATAAGCCAAAAAACAGATTTGATTCAAATTGAACGACCAGAATATAGCGATACTCAACAAGCTGGCCATAAGGCGATTTGTGAGCTGGAAAGTGAACTAAACTATTTAAGCAGAAGTCGCCACTATAAACAAATTGGAACAGATCCGCTGCAACGGTGGCGGATGACTGAAAAGCAAAGCCGATACTTTACGCTTTATGATGGAAAGTACGATAAAACTTTTTTTGACTACTGTATTGACGAGAGATTGGGCGAAGAAACAAAAGAAGGACTACTATTGTCTAGTGATGTTGCCGAATTTTATATGAGTTGTTTGGCCGAAGCAGTTTCTATGCGTACAGGATTAGAGATGATTTCAAACACAGGAGTACACGAGAAAAGTTTAATGCGTAGCGAATACTGGAATACAGATGATATAAAAAAAGAATTAAAAGTGGCACAAGATGAGTTGAGTATTCTAGTTCCAATAGACCTTGACAAAATACCCTTAGAGCAAATTATTGAGTTGCGAGGACGGTCGGATTTTGTAAATGAACGAAAAGCATACATTAAAGCCACAAAAGAGCTTATTGAACTAAGAGAGCATGGTCAAATAGACTATTCGATGGAAGAAATGCTTCAGACAAACCGTACAATAGTTCGACTTTTGCATCAGTCCCTAAATATTGCAAATGATGTAATTCAGATTCCACTTAAAATTATTCATGGTGTTGGTATTGCACCATTGATTGAAGGAGCATTATCAGTTGCAGAACTCCCCAAACATATAAAAGAAACAGCACATACATTGGAAACTGTAGGAACGAATCATTATGCGAATAGGTATTTAATTTCGCTGCGAAATTTATCTAACTATTATAGCCCTGCGCTGTAATGGTTTTATCTGGATAGAGCGCATATACTAACCAACAATGGCAAAAGCTAGTCGAGCGGAAATTCCAGTTCGGCAAACTCCGCATCAGTCAGCAGTTTCAGCTTTTCGATAACACCCTCCGACAGTTCCCGCAGGGCGGTTTCATCGGGCATCAGGTAGCACTGCATGAGCCGCAGTTCGTGGACAAGCCCCATCCGGGTGCCGGTGTTGTAGAGCATCATCAGCATCAGTTCCTCATGGTTAAAGTTCATGTTCAGCCCTCACTTTCCGGCATACCGTGGGGTTGCACTCCGGGGCATCGCACTTTTCCTTTAGATTCATCAGCACCGAAGGGCGTTCCGGCTGCTTGTCCAGAAACCCCGGCAGTTCCTTGAAGCCGATGCTGTCCACATAGTGCACAGACACCTCGCCATTGCGTTTGAGTGCGATCACATCGCTGACGGACAGGCTGTGCCCCTCAAAATCCTGCGGACGGGAGAGGTTGAACATCTGAAACAGTTCTTCCAGAACCTCGTTGTCCGGCACATCCTGCCACATGGCGGGCAAATCAGCATAGTAGGTGACCTCATAATGCTCCGGGTCTGGCGTTTTGCCCCGACGATGCAGTTCCCGCATGGAAGCAAATCTTTCATCGAGGATTTTTTCGTCATGCCGCAGCTGCATCACCATATAAACATCGCACCCTGCGT
>ENA-OZAB01000235-OZAB01000235.1-human-gut-metagenome-genome-assembly--contig:-NODE-235-length-36968-cov-8.090429_pt1 | contig 36968 bp, 39 predicted proteins | sample MGYA00243297_ERZ653491 | MGnify/ENA primary metagenome ERZ653491 (study PRJEB26926, sample SAMN06165154) | human gut metagenome | biome: ENVO:00009003; feature: ENVO:2100002; material: ENVO:00002003... | reverse complement strand
AGATCATGCCTAGTCTCGTGGGCTCGGAGATGTGTATAAGAGACAGGTTCTATATTGCTTTAATACGAAAAAAAGCATTGACTTAGTATTATAATTGTTATATGATTTCACCAGATCGGTATTGTCGACGACCTTTCTAACTGGACTAAAATTTGCTGTGAATCTTGAAAGGATGGTAGTCATGCATTAGATTGCACAGGAAGAACGCGTTCTCTGCTCGCCGCTATCTATAGAAAATCTCCCATATTTAGATTATCTCAATTCTATGTCCCATATAAAACGGCAATTCTCAGCAATATTGCATTCGCATAAGACCGGGTCGCAAAAGAGACTGGGAGATAAAATCAAAAATTAAAATTTAGAATCAAGGTGAAAGGATAATGAAAAAAGTTGTTGCACTATTGCTAGCTGTCGTATTACTGCTCTCTCTTATGACTGCTTGTTCCAAAAATGCCGGGAATAGCGATGTTGAAGAAACCGGAGACGAACAAATTACCATTTCCTTTATGCACCAATGGAATGATGAGGCACGTTTGCCGTATTGGCAGGATCTTGTGGACCGTTATATGGATGAGAATCCAAATGTTAAAATTGAAATGCAAGCGGTTGCTACCGAACCTTACAAAGAAAAGCTCCGTGTGATGCTCTCCGGTAATGACGTCCCGGATCTATTCTTTACTTGGGATGGCGACTACATTCAGCGATTTGCCAAAGCTGGCGTTATTATGAATCTCGACGAGATGCTGGCTGTTGATCCAGACTTTAAAAACGCTTTTAATCAGGGTTTGCTGACCACTGGCCAATATGAAGGTAGTCAGTACGGCCTTCCTATCCGGACATGTGTAAACTTTATTCTGTACTATAAGGACAAGTTTGAACAATACAACCTTGAGGAACCTCAGACATGGGATGAGTTCATGTCTCTCTGCAATGTTTTAAAGGACAATGGAGAGATCCCCCTGATGCTGGGTAACTTGAACGGTTCCCCCTTAACTCACTGGATGGCGGCATTGAATTTGATGCTGGTAGACCCTGAAACTCTTGCTGCTGATTACTATTTGGAAACTGGAGACTTTACAGATCCAGGGTACATTACGACATTAGAAACTTTGAAGAGTATGTATGACGATGGAATCTTCCTCCCGGGTGGTGCCTCTGTTGACGGCAATATGGCGGTCGAGGGCTGGTGTGCGGGGAATACCGTGATGATTTACGACCAGTGCGCCAGTTTTAAAACCAAGTTTGCTCCGAGTGCTTCTGGAGATTGGGGCATCTTCAAATTGCCGCCAATGGAAGGCAACGGCGATCCTGACATGATGATTGGGTGGATTGATCAGTTCGCAATCTCTTCGACCTGTGAGCACCCTGAAGCTGTGATGGATTTTCTGAAATTCTTCTATAATGAGGAGAATCAGAAGAAGATGACCGAAGAAATTGGTTTTGTCTCTACAGTTGACGCAATTGCGACTGACACAGATATTGCCATCCCACAGCTGCAGGAGGCCATGGGAATCATTAACGAGTGTAAGGGTTTTTCTTGCCCCCTTGATCTGGAAATGAACGCTAGCGTGGCCAGCGTCTATATGGCTGGTGGTCAGGAACTTCTAGGTGGTACAAAAACGCCGGAAGAAATCATGGAAGCTGTCCGAAATGAGGCTCATCGTGTTATAGAGGAAGATAAGTGATTTCACCGTAACGGAAAACGGCTGTCGACAACTATGTTGTCGACAGCCGTAAATAAAGCCTGATCAAGGAGAAGGAGGTTGCGCTGTGCTTTATAAAAGAAAAACCGAAGCAATTTTAATGATTTTACCAGCTGTCATTCTGTTGTCCATATTCATCTATTTCTCTGTTGCGCTTAACTTCTATAACTCGCTTTTCCGCTGGGACTCATTTTCCATCGAGAAAGTATGGGTTGGACTGAAAAACTATATTCGCATGGCTAGCGATGAAGTATTCTGGACAGCATTTCGAAATACCGTACTGTTTGCAATTTTTTCTGTTATTTTTCAAGTCGGCGTCTCCTTAATTTTAGCCGGAGTCCTAGAACAGAAATGGCTTGGTAAATTTGGAACAGTATGTAGAACTATCTATTTTCTTCCCTCCATGATGTCAATCACAGTAGTCGCATTGCTCTGGCAATTGGCTTTAAATGCACAAACTGGGTTTGTAAATCAAGTTTTAGAAGCCATTGGTCTCGGAGCCCTAGCACATGATTGGCTCGGTGATGCAAACACTGCAATATTTGCAGCAATTTTTTGTAATCAATGGCAGTACTTAGGATACACCATGTTGTTATTCATTATTGGCATTCAAAAAGTCCCGCGTGACTATATTGAAGCCGCTTATGTAGATGGCTGTACGCCGGTTTCTAGTTTCTTTCATGTTGTAATCCCGAACATAAAAGGAACCATTTTACTCAATACCGCTGTTACTATCATTGGTTCGTTCAAAACATTCGAAGGTGTATTTGCGTTGACCTTTGGTGGGCCTGGTCGTGCCTCTGAAGTCCTTGGAACCATGCTATACCGCGAGGCATTCCGGAATGATGCAATGGGCTATGCTTCAGCCATTGGTGTTGTCATTTTCGTCGTAACTTTCGCATTGTCTTTGATCCAGATTAAAATGTATGACATCAAGTCCACAGAAAGGAGATTAAGATGATCCGGAAGAAAATCCCTCTAGCAAAAACAGTGTTTAGAGCGATGATTGTTGCAATTTTGCTCCTCTTACTGGTCAGTTTTATCTATCCCCTTTTCTGGATGATTATTAGCGCGCTGAAAACAAACACCGAGATATTTACGACATCGTATGAACTCCCGAAAATTCCGCAATGGAAGAATTTCGTAAAAGTCTGGAACATTGGTGTAAAAGACTATTTTTTGAACAGCATTATTATGACTGTTGCATCATGCCTGTTAACTACTGCAATTTCCGGATTCGCTGCATTTGCTCTTTGCCGCTATCGTTTCCGCGCGCGGCATGCAATCCTTATGTTTATTCTCGGCGGTTTAATGCTTGCCCCGCAAGTAGGTCTCATTCCAAACTATCAGATCATGCAGGCACTGCACCTCTTCGATACTTATACCGGAATGATTCTTCTCTATACTGTATTCCGTATTCCATTCACCACCTTCTTTATGTGGACCTATTTCTCTACACTACCGTTAGAGGTCGAAGAGGCTGCATGCATCGATGGATGCAGTAATATTCGGATTCTCTTTCGAATTGTATTTCCAATGTGTAAGCCGATGCTCTGGACTTCTATCCTTTTAACTGCAAGGTTTGTATGGAACGATTTCTTGCTTGGGGTGATTTTTACAAAATCGGATAGCCTAAGGACGATTCCCTATGGCTTGTATTCACTTAGAAGCGAGGTTGGTGTCGACTGGGCGGTTTTGATGGCTGGTCTTACACTGACATCAATTCCCCTCATCGTCCTCTTCTTGTTTATGCAAAAGCAATTTGTCCGTGGATTGACCGCAGGCAGTGTAAAGGGGTAATTAGATATACCCCTAATGAAACAAATTGCTTCGAAAGGTTATTGATATCGCAGAGATACTTGGCATACGCGAAGTCCTTGTCACGTCCGGAATTACTAAGAACCTCTTTCTTCGGAAATTCTTGGTAGACGCTATTATCTAAATCCAACCGCAGCAGTTGCACAAAGCCTAAATTACCTAAATCAATATTATCACTTGAAAGGATGATTAAAATGAACATTCAGGAAATTGTAACGGATATCAAATCAAAATATCCTAATATAAATAACGTGTTTTTTGTCGGTTGTGGTGCATCGCAGTCAGATCTTTACCCCTCTAAATATTTCCTTGCAAAAAACGCCAAGCGTTTGCGCACAGAAGTCATCACGGCCAATGAATTTAACTATGATCCCCCAGTTACAGCCGGACCGGAAAGCATCATTATTACGTGTTCTCTTGGTGGCAACACGCCTGAAACAGTTGCCGCTGCAAAAAAGGCTCGAGCACTTGGCGCTCCTGTTGTCTGTTTGACAAACAAAGCAGATTCCCCTCTGGCAGAAAATTCCGATTATCAGATCGTTCACGGATTCTTCGAGAGCTATTCTGCAAAAATGCAGAAACTGACTAAGTGCTTGGAGCTGACAGCGGAAATTCTGAACCAGTATGAAGGTTATGAATGCTACGAAGATCTTCTCACTGGTTGCCGAAATATCTACGACTGTATTGATGCTGCCATTGAATACGCTGCTCCTTTTGCCAAAAAATTCGGTGAATCTTATAAGGATGATCAGATTATCTACGTTGCCAGTTCCGGAGCCTCTCAGCAAATTGCGTACAGCTTTTCCAGTTTTATTTTTATGGAAATGCAGTGGCTTGACTCGGCTTCCTTCAGCACCGGAGAGTTCTTCCACGGTCCGTTTGAACTGGTAGAAAAAGACAAACCCTATTTACTTCTGGTAAATGATGGGCCAACACGCCCGATGGATTTGCGCGCACTGACTTTCATGGAACGCTTTGACGCTAAGGTTACAGTTGTTGATGCAAAGGATTACGGTCTTGATAAATATGTACCTGCTTCTGTCAAAGAGTACTTCAGCCCGATTTTGATTGACGGTATTCTTCGCTTGTATGCTGAAGCAATTGCTGAAGAGCGTAAGCACCCCCTGACCATGAGACGATATATGTGGAAACTTCAGTACTGATTTTTTATAAATACTTTGCTGTTGTTAAAAGGCAATCGCATCCCCTGACCCAGATTGTGACCCAAGTGTGCGCGAAAGCGTGTGGACACAGTGGACAAATCGCTGTGAAATTCCGTATTTTTTGTTGACGGAACGGACGTATTTGACGCAAAAACGCTAAATATCACGAACCGACCGCAGCTGGCAGTCATGAGGTCAGCGGTTCGATCCCGCTTATCTCCACCAAATAATTTAGACTGGAAATCGAATGATTTCCAGTCTTTTTCTACGCTTTTACGAATTTTTATCATCAAAACAGACAATCTGCCCAGTGTGCTGATTTTCTGCATTTTTTGAAAAACCCGCACCAAAACCCACACGGGGCAAAAACAGCGCAGGAAAAACATTGTTCGCCTGCGCTGTTTCTGTATCTATTGTTATTATTCCTTCACCTTGAATCCACTTTCCGTCAAAGATTTTGCCAGCGCCTTCCGCACAAGCCCGGTTCCGATTGCAATCTCCTGCGCTTTCTGATGGAACGGGCGCGCCTGCTTTGTCTTGTAAATCGCCGACTTCTTCCACTGATAGCCCTGACCGCTTTCCACGACCGGCGCGATCAGCCGTCCGCTGTCCCGGTCCCGGCTTCTGTCCTGCACCTCCAGCGTCATGGTCGACGGATCATAATTCGCCTCCATCACGTTCCGGTCCTGCAAACCGCCAGGTCCTCCGGTTTCATCCCGTCTGACATACGGATAATCCTCGCTGCGCTTATAAACCCTCTCGCTGTAGACCTCGGACTCTACCGCTGATACGATCGCTGTGCGGACAGCATCGGCCACGCCGCCTTCCATTGCCTTTCCGATTGCATCGTCCAAGTGTCGGTTAAAATCCCGAACAAAATCTTCGATTGCCATAAAACTCCTTGTAAAAGCGAGAGCACAGCGTAGTGCCGGACTCCTGCGGTTCCTGCCCGGCTTTCCGGGGGTATTCTGATTATTCCGTTCCAATACAAGCCTTGCGCGTTCACAGTTCATACCGTTCTCCGTCCTGCACCGTACAGAGCGTTGCGCGGTTCAGAAACGTCTGACTCAGCGCTTCCCGCGCCGCCGTCTGATTTGCGGCCCGTACCCGAACCGTTGTCCGTGTACTGTCTTCATTTTCCCGTGAAAATGTGTAGATCGCCGTCTTTGCCGTCTGTTGCCGGGCCTGCGCCGCGACCTCCGCCCGGTGCTGCTCTGCTTCCTGTTTCAACTCAAACCATGCAGGCGGCTGTCCGTCGTCTTCGTCTCCGGGCTTCCAGTTTTTCGGAAGACTCAAATCCCCGGCATCGTGCAGCATATTGAGCGTGATCCGGAGCATTTCGCCTGCCTGCGCGTTGAAGGAGCCGCCCCACTCAAACCGTTTTTTGAAATCCGTCTTCCAGATAAAGTATTTCCTTTGCCCGCCGGTGTCCAGTCTGGCAACGGCGAGGTAATGCCATGGCATATGATTGAACGCGATGCAGACCGGCGTGGACTTCTCCAGCATATCATGTGTGACCAGCATCTGCGCCCTCCGCTTTTTCAAAGCCGTTTCTTGCGGCAATCTGCTGGCCGCAGCGATGAGAGAATTTGCACATTATTGCACACCCCATCTCTGAAAAAGTTCGCCGAGCGTGTTTCTGCATTCCGATGCACCCAGCCCAATTTTCTTGAGCAGCGCCTTGATATCATCCGGAATAGGCCCGTAAATCTTTCGCCCATATGTGCCGTCGTATGTACCGTCACTCTCTGCCGTTGCAGGCGTGATCCCGTTCCGCCGGAGAAATGCGTCAATATCGCTCTCTGCGGCCTCCCGGTGTCTATACTGGACATTGTTGAACGGCGCATAGAGTTCGCTGGGGGCCAGGTTCTTCAGTTTGAGTTCGGCTGTCTTTTCCGCTTCCTCGACGGCCCAATGAAATTCCGTCTCATTCGGGCAGAGGACGTTAATCCACAGAATCGTATCAAGGCCGGGAAGCTCAGGCCGCTCAATCATGAATGCCGGACTTGCGCTGAGCGGGTAAGAGGTGCCGCCCTTGACAAAATAGCCGCACATCGACGCGTTGCCGATGTAAGCGCAGGCCCGCGCCTTGTCTGCCTCGTCTTTCCATTTTTGCCATGTCGGGAAGCGCTTTGCATCCACATAAATCCGCATGACCTTCCCCGCAGAGATTCCGTCTTCTGCCACGTCAAAGTATGGCTCGTCACCGGATTTTCCCTTGAATTTGTCTCTCCAGAAGCTCAAACAATAGACTGATTCACCTGGTTTTCTCATTTACATTTTCCTTTCCGCCGCTTGCTGCGGCCTGCATTTGATCGAATTTCCGTAGCCAATAGCGGTCACGGCTCTCTTTTTCCCGCTCGCGCATTTCCTGACTGTTTCGGCGGCGTTTTCGCGCATAGTCCCGCATGTACGCCGCACGGGCAGCCCGTATTTTTTCGGTCTCTGTCAAAGGACATTCCTCCCGTCAAAAAATGTTGCAGGGTGCGGCCAACAAAGCATAAAGAAAAAGCGCCGGTTTGATACATCTCCAAAAGGAAATCGCACCAAACCAGCGCATATGCTTCTCTATTCTGCTGACCGCACCCCACCCTTTGTTAGCCGGTCTGGTCCGGCGCTGGGGGTGAGTGAAAGATTTGAAAAGGCGTTCCGCCTTATTTTTATTATACCACAAAAACAGTAGAAAGTAAACAGTGAACATCAAACAAATTTTCGTATTTCATACTTGGTCCTTAAAGCTTGCCCTCTTTCCGCAGCTTCTCCTTCAGGATCGGAATGACAGCTTCGTAATATCGGAACGTTTTCACGATCTTTGTTGAATGCGCCGCTACATCCAACACCCATTCACCATATTCAGGCTGTTTCAGGTCATATTGGTTTGCAATCCGTCCGACGAGATTCGATGTGATCCCGATTTTCTCGCCGATTTCTCCCGCCGTACACAGATCATAGGGCGACTTCGGAGGAGGGATAATCTCGCTGCCGCAGATAAGCTTTGCAGCGCAGGCATTCAGCGTCTGCTCAAACGGCCCACCCTGATATTGCTGTGCCATCTCACGCAGCAGCTGCGCTTTCTGAAGCTTACAGTTTTCCATGCGAAGCATAATTTCCGCCTGCGCCGTGTCTGTCTGCTTTCGCATGGCATCGAAGGCACAAACATATCTGGCAGAAAACTGGGCGCCCTTTTTTCCGGTCATTCGGCTTGCTATAAAATCACAACCCTTGCGTGTTAGAAGATAGCATGGGCGCGTCTCACCTTTGCTGTCCGTATAGGTAGATGGGATGAAGAAATCAACCAGCGCAAAATTGCGCTCGTTAGAATTCCCAATGATTTCTGCGTAGTTTCGGATGTCCCGCAGCAGTTCCTTATGGTTCTTCCCAATCATTTCTGCGACTTCACGGCTGTCTATAACATCGACGTTGTTATGATTGATTACTTGTAATTCCTCCATTGCGTTTGCTCCTTTTCCTGCGTCCTCTGGTTTTTCTGGTTCATTCCGCAGCAAACCACTGCTGGATCTCTGCCGCTCCAATGTCAACTGCCTGAAATGCCCGTCTGATCCATGCGTAGCCCATGTCGGTCGTCGGCTGGCGCATGAGGGCATTGTAGTGTTCTAACGCACTGCCGCCGTAGTGCTTGGCCGCAAGGTGCCGGCAGAAGGCCATGCAGACATTGTTTCCCTTCGGCTTGTGATCCTCCCGCGCGGCGGCATACGCAAGACAGATCGCCTCGCAAGCCGTGATGCAGTCCTCCGGCCGCCGCTTTTCCCGGATCGTCAGCCACGGGCCTGTTTTGCTGCTGTTCTCCCGCAGAAGCTTCGCACTCAGAAAGTCGGTCTGCCGCTCTGCCATCGCCGCCTCGCGGCTCACCAGCAGCACATCGGGCAACAGATAATTTGTCCCGCGCTCCTTGTTTACGGCCTCCAGCGTGAACTGTGCGCCGCCAAGCGCGTCATACAGGCTGAACGGCTCATCGGCCATTGTGGAATCGACAATGCCGTCAATGACGATATGCACCTGATATCCGCGCCCGTGCTTCTGATTCGCTTCGATATAAAGATGCGTGTCCTGGTTCATAAAATCCCTCCGTTTTTAATTTTGTATGGGTTTCTGTTCTGATTTTGTTTCTACACCAAAAATGCTTTTTGTCCCAGAATCGAAAAAATGGCTGCGGGGAATTTTCCCCGCAGTCTTCGCCATTTTCATCTACTTGAAAGTACCTATTGAAAATCAGAGTCCGGATTGCACCCATGCGTTCCAGATGTCCGAAACCTCTTCACCGCGCGCCAGACGCTCCATGCAGAAGAGCATGAATTTTCCAAAGCGGTCAAGATCTTTGACCTCGTGCAGGATTTCCTTGAATTCTTTCAGTTCCTTGTTTTCCATATTATTCATCCTTTCTATTATGCGCTTGCCAGAAGGCGGGCGCGATTTCTGATGTGGTCAATGCGGCGCTGGACTGCCGATTTGCTCATACCCAGCGCGGCGGCGATTTCCCGGACCGTCAGACCCTCGGCCATGCGTCCGGCAATGCTGCGGTCTTCATCCGATTGCAGAAGCCGGGCGAGAAGATCCCGCTGCACGGCGTTTTCTTCCGGGTCTGGTGCGGGCAGAACATGAACGGCGTTCATATCAAAAAGATCCGTCATTTCGCCGTCTTCCATGGTCAGGCTGGCCGTGGCGCTGAAATAGCGCTTTTCTCTGCGGGCGATGGTATTTGCGGCCTGCGCACAGGCGCTGTACAAGATCAGGTTAAGCGGGCGCGGTTCGTCGGCCCGCTCGTTGCGTTCCAGCGCTGCGCCCATTCTGAGCCATGCTTCCGCCGCGACGGTCATTGCATCGTCCTGCGTCTGTATCCACTCCGCACCACGCTTGCTGCCGCCCCTGCGGACTGTCCACGCCATTTTCTGCAAGGCGGTATATTGTTCCTCGTCGCTCATGCCGCGCCACGCAGCGCTGGCGGCTGTTGTGATCTTCTCCATAGTCAATTCCTTTCCGGCTCACAAGCCTGTCCGATGTGCGGGCGGGACTTCCCGCCCGCGTTCTTCTCTTACGCCACGATAAACCGGCGGCTTGTGGTGGACTTGGTGAAGCGCTCGGCCAATTCCGGCATGGCTTTCTTGAACGCCGTGCTGTCGAACCGGCTGCTCGTCACGGTCTTCCATGTGATCTTGTAATCCGCACCCGTCAGCGTGTCGGCGTCGATGGCAGTCATGTGCGCCTTGATCGCGTCCTGAATGTTCTCGATCTCAGCAGTGAGTTCGTCGGCCATCCGGCGAAGCTCGCGAAGCTCGTTGACCTTGCTCTGAATTTCTGTGTTGCTCATTTGTAAAGCCCCTTTCCTTTTTCGGCGGGGCGTGGTATACTGTCCACGACCCCTTTTGTGGTTGCGTCCTGCTTCTGCTTCCTACGGCGTGCAGGGCGCTTTTTCTTTGCCTTGGGGAACTCCGGCGGCTGGGGGCTTTCAACTGATCTCGTGAGCTTTGCTGCACTTTGCTGTTCCTTCCCAACTCTTGTAGATGTTCTTCACCCATCTTCTGCCGGTGTCTGAACTGTTTTCGTTTGTTCCCCTTGACTGGCTTTATTGTATCACTAAATTCTAGTGATGTCTATTGTCAATATCACTAAAAATAAGTGAAATTATTCATCAATCTTATCACTTGTATTTAGTGACATCATGAGGTATAATAAGGATAATGGAAAAGGGGCGTTATATAGCAGTCCCCGAAGGGAGGGCACTATCATGCCAATAGCTTATAAGATTGACGTGCTCGCTGCACTCAAGGACGCTGGATACTCACAGAATCGCATTCGCAACGAGAAATTGATCGGCCAATCGTACTTGACGCAGCTTCGCCATGGTGAGTTGGTTTCATGGAAGACAATCGAAACCATTTGTCAGTTACTCCACTGTCAGCCAGGGGATATACTGGAATACGCAGAAAAAAAGGACGGTGAAGCGTGATGAAAGTCTATACCATCATCGGCGGCGTAAACGGTACGGGAAAGAGCAGTCTGACCGGCGTTCTGCGGGCGCAGCGCAATGATCTGGGCGTGATCGTGGACGTTGACCGCATTACGGCGCTTGCAGGCGTCAGCCCGCTTGAGGGCGGCAAGATGGCGATCCGCCGCATTGACGATTGCCTGAACAAGGGTGTTTCCTTTACGCAGGAATCCACGCTGTCCGGCTTCCGTACAGCGCAGACAGCGGCCAGAGCGAAGCGGGACGGTTATACCGTCCGGCTGTTCTATGTCGGCCTTGACACGCCGGAGGAAAGCCTTGCACGCATCGCGAACCGTGTGAAGCGCGGCGGGCATAACATCGGGACAGAAGACGTCCTGCGCCGTTTTGCGGGCCGCTGGGAGGCTGTGTCGAAGGTGCTGCCATACTGTGACGAGGCACATTTTTTTGACAACGACAACGGCTTTGTCGAGGTCGCAGAGTACAAGAACGGTGAGTTACTGCTTGTTGGCGATCTTCGCCCGGCATGGGTGCTGGAATTGCAGCAGTATCTTCTTCACGCCGAAGGCTCAAAGGACGGTGAAGCAGAATGACCTACGCTGACCGATACCACCTGACACCGGAGCAAAGCCGCTTCCTTGCAAAAAAGAAGTGGGATGAAAACGTCTACTGCGGCATGAAGATGGAAAACCGCGCCGTCACATTCCCACAGACAAAGACCATTCTGGAAGGCGTCAACGTCCCCGGCGTACAGATCGACGATATTCAGGCCATTCTCAACATGCGCGACGCTTGGCGCTTCCTGATTGGCTCGATTGACGAAGATGTGACCTTGGAGTATGTCTGCAAGCTCAACGGCTTCATCGCCCGCAACGAGGCTCTGGAGTGGGGCAAGCTGCGCGCGGGAAGCGTGGCCATCTCCGGTACGGACTACACGCCGCCTGTGCCGCAGGAAGCGGCTGTCCGGGCAGAGCTGGCCGCAATCCTTGCCGCCGATACTTCGGCAACAGAAAAGGCGCTGACGGCCTTCTGCTGGGGTACGCGCGGGCAGCTTTTCTGGGACGGCAATAAGCGTACCAGCCTGACGCTGGCAAACAAGATCATGCTGCAAGCCGGAGCGGGCGTTCTGACCATCCGAGATCAAAACATGGAGCAATTCAACGAAGCGCTGCTGAACTACTACGACACCGCCGAGGCCGAGCCGCTGAAAGCGTTTCTGTATGAGAATGCGATACAGGGGTTGGAGCTTCATTCATAAAAAAATCCGTGAGAGGCCTGCAATGGGCTTTCTCACGGTTTTTCTTTTATAGCAGGTGGTTTTTTTTGCCGGCCGTTTCGTCCTTCTGTCTACCAGAGGCGGCGCAGGCAGAGAGCATCAGCCCGTCACCGGTCAGCGCATAAACGCCAGGCAGCGCAGAAACAGGCGAGGGGTGGTTTTACAAGCCTGAATGGAAAAATAGTTTCAGAACCCTATGGAGCACATCTCCAGCCGTAGATGTTCCGCCTATCATTCCTCCCACAGTCCGCAGACCGTACACTTGATACGCAGCCTGCCGCCTGCATTAGACAGTGATACACTGTCGCTGAGTTCCATGAGCATGGAAAAATGTTTCCGCACATATTCGTTCAGCACCACGACAGGAAGCGGCACGTCGAGTGTCAGGCAGGCGCTGCGGCGGGTTTCCAACGGCTCCTGAATGTCCAGGTTTCCGTGCGTATAGTGCATGAGCGCGCCGGCATGGCCGCGCAGCCGGTCGAATTGCAGCCGCTTGTCCTTGCTGGGGACTGTGCCGTGAAAATCATCTTCAGGCTCACCGAGGATCAGGTTAATAATATCTTGTTCGTTCATGTAAAAAACTCCTTTACGTTTTTCTTTGTCTATTGTTCTACCGCATTTTCAGGTTTGTCCCGCCTGCGTCATAATTTCGCGGCTGAATCTTCAGCCATGAAACAGGGTGCGTCAGATTCGCCGCAGGGGTCTGTCCAGTTTTGGACACATCTGAAAAAACTTTCGCTCAAAATTGAGCACGTCTCCCCAATTCTGGGGAGGTATCCTCAAAAGTGAGGAAACGCCTCTTTTGCTGTCCAATTTACGGTCGCTTTGTCTTCGTACGAAAAACGTACAAAAGGGGCCTGCTCAAAATTGCGCAGACCCCACCAGAATGGAGGTATCCCCAAAATTGGGGACACCCCCTATTTCACAAACCTGAGCGAAAAAATTCAAATTACCTGAACCGTTTTCCAAAAAAATTTTTAAACTGCATTTTGAAATCAGAAACGCAGGAATTCCTGCATAAATCAGCAGGGAATATTATAATTATTCACAGGAAGGAGATGGTTTTGTGCCATATATCGCATATCTGCCGAACAGCAGAGTCACGCTTCTGGATCTCGACGAGGTGGCAGAGGTTCTGAATGTCTCACGAAAAACCGCATACCGATACTGCAAGAGTGGAAAACTCCCGTCCAACAGCGTCAGCGGGCAGGTCATGGTTTCCGAAGAAACGCTGCTTGCCTTCCTGCATGGCGCAAAACCACAGAAATCCGCGACTCGCACCGGCCAATATGCTGCCCGTGGACAGAAGCTGGAACCGCCCCAATTTGCAGAGTTTCCGCCAGACGATCTGACCGGAGTACGCCGAATCGAAGGATATTGATGAGTTTTACGCAGAAATGCGTGTTTTTTCAGTATTTGCCCCGGACAGCAGAAGCCTAATTTTTACCAAATTCATAGATATCAGGGTGCTTTCGTGCTGGAAAGCGTGTAAAAATGAGGTGAAGGGGGATGTGCTCTGCGTCCGGCCATGTTCTGCAAATGCCTTTGTGACCGCCTACGCGCCGTTCTGAGCGGTTTTTACTCGCTCGGCACGAGGAAGCCATGCAAACGGCGTATTTCTGTATGGAAGCCCATGGAAGGCTCACAGGGCAACTGTCCGAAATTCGGACGGTTGTATGCGTCTGCGGTAAAACGCAGTAGACCGAAAAGGGGTCGGTAAAATGCTGCTTCCATGGTCTGTCCGAAAAACAGACTGGCCGCCGAGCACCATTTCCCCCACAAGTGGGCGAAGCGGAACCTGCTCTTTTTTGAGAGGGTTCCCAACGTTCCGGGAAAGACTTTCGCGGTTTTTCCAGCGTTTTACTCATTTTTGAGTAATGGACAATTTTGTCCATTATTTCTGCACAAAAGGCTCATACTCCGCTCTTTGCGGAGGACGGATAAATGCTTCGTTGATCGCGCCCTTTTGCTCAGGATTCAGATACGGTCCCTCCAGATGAATGCCGGGTGCGGTGATCCCCTCTTCACCGAGCCTGCTTTTGACGCGCAGAAACGTCTCGATGGCCGTATCCAGCTCCTCATTGGACGCAGCAAGCAACGTAGGATAGATTGTGGTAGTTCCGTGCTGCAGATGCGTGCGGCACGCTGTAAGGAACGCTTCCTCCGTCCCGTCCATAAAATCCGCGCCGCCCGCACCATGGGTATGGATCTCCACAAAGCCCGGACACAGGTATTGACCATGCACGTCTATACTCTGGGCGCAGCCGTCCGCTTTCCCGCGCCGCACGGCTGTTATTATTCCGTTTTCCGTCTCTACACAGCCGTCGATGATCGTTTCCGGCAGCACAATGCGCGCATTTTTAAAAAGAACCTTCACAGATCATCCCTCTTCCAGCAGGTGTTTTCCAGAATCCGCATCAAGATATACACAAGCATGGTCATGACTGCGAAGAATAGCCGCAGGGCAGTCTGTGTCGATCTTGCCGCGGAGCATGCGCGCAGCCGCTTCTGCCTTCGTTGCACACGGCGCGGAGCAAATCAAGTTCCTTCCCTGCATGATCGCGGGGATCGTGACTGTCAGCGCAAATGCTGGTACTTCGTCGATGGAAGCAAAGCAGCCGTCGTGTACCTGCTGCATCCGGCAGATTTGCTCCAGCTTTACGCGCTTGACAATTGCTTTGTCACTAAAATCAGCGACGGATGGATCGTTGAAGGCGATATGTCCGTTTTCTCCGATGCCCAGCAGCACGACGTCAAGCGGGTGCGCGGTGAGCAAATGCGCGTATCGTTCGGTTTCGCCGTCAATATCCGCCGCGTTTCCATTAATAAGATTAACAGATTTGAAGGTAAATCTGTTGAAAACTCTGTTTTTCAGGTATGTTCTGAATCCGGCAGGATGTGTTTCAGCAAGCCCGATGTACTCGTCCATGTGAAACGCATTCACGCGTGACCAGTCGACTGTGCAATCGGCACAGAGCGCGCGCAGCGTATCATCCTGCGACGGTGCGGCCGCGAACATGACATTTGCCTCCCCCTTTTCCGCAATCGCGCGTCTGATTGCCTCCGCTGCATCTGCGCCAGCGAGAAGCCCCAACTGCTTCCGGTCGCTGCAAATAATCACCGCAAGTTTTCCTGCTCTGAATTGTTTCAAAATCCCCATTCTCTTCTTCTCCCGATGTTCAGTCTTGATACACGCTGCGGTTCGCGATCTTGGCGTATTCTGCTTCAAACGCCGCGCCATCAAACGCATCCTCCGGTGTAAGCTCTTCAATCCGGACTGCTCTGCCGTCCGCTTCGTCTCTGGATTTCTTTCCGCAGAGCATGATCTGCGTGCAATTGATCAGCGTATCAAGGTCTGCCATGCAGCTCCGGCCGTCGTTTCGCAGCGCATGGGATATTTGCTGCAGAAGCGCAGAATAGATCAAATCCAGATCGATCTCAAAATGATAGACGCTTTTTGTCGTCACGACGACAAGCACAAACGGCTGCCAGACATCAAGGCAGGCAGAGTAGATGCCCTGTATACCGCTGGCATACTCAATGAGATAGTTCTGGCAGCGCTGGCCGTCTTCGGTCCTCACCTCGCCCAGATATCTGCACGATTCCGCCGGCGCACCGGCAAGCGCGCTCATCCCCTCTACGATATGGATGGAATAGTTGAATTCATCTGTTCCGCTGGTGCCGTAAACAGTGAGGATCTTTCCCCGCTCCTGTTCGCTTTTCGCAAGAAAATCCCGGATCTCCCGGCAATAGCGGATAGACGAAGATCCCATGATCCTTGCGCCTGTGTCCGCCAGCGCGCGCAAGCGCGCGATATCCTTCATGCTGCCGACGATGGGCTTGTCGATGAAGACCGGTTTCCCCTCCCGGATGAACGGCATGGCCTGATCCAAATGCTTGTCCCAGTTACACGACTGGATAAAGCCGACGTCGACCTGCCCGGCCATTTCCTCAATGCTCTGCGCGATTCCGTCGAGTCCGTAGCGGTTTTTAAACCACTCCAACTCCTGTTTTGTGCGGAAGCCGTCGTCGTATTCGAGCGCATAGCGCATATTCATGCAGTATTTTTCCAGATTCGAGGCAAACGCCTTGGGGTGCGAAACGTCAATGCTCACACCGCCGATCCGGATTATGCTACTTGCTTCGATCATATTGTGATCACCCTGCCTTTCTCAGATGCTTCATAGATCCCCCAGATTACCGCAAGCGGCTTACAGCCCTCCGCCGCGTCTACGAGAAGCGGCTCCTCCCCGCGTATTGCGGCGGCAAAATTTTCGAGCTGCCGTACATGTCCCTGTATGCCGATGCTGGCCGGGTCGCTGCTGCCGGAAATGTCGGCCCCGGCGAGCTCCGGCGGCATGCTGCCGCCCTTCAGCTTCCAAACCGCAATGCGATCCTCCTCCAGCTCGATTGTTCCTTCCTCTCCGCAGACTGTCAATCTGCGAGCAAAGCCCGGATAGACGCTTGTCGTCGCGATTACGCTACCCAGCGCGCCGTTTTCATACATCAGCATCGCGTGAAGCGTATCCTCCACCTCGATGTCGTGCACCAGCGTCCGGCTCTGGCCGAACACACGCACCGGCATACCCGCGATATACTGCAGCAGGTCGACGCCATGGATCCCCTGATTCATCAGCGCGCCTCCGCCGTCCATGCTTTTTGTTCCGCGCCATGCGCTGGCGGAAAAATAGCTCTCCTCGCGGTAGTATTTCATATTCAGCTCCGTTGAGACAAGTCTTCCGAGTCTGCCCTGCTCCACGGCCTGCTTTACAAGCTGGACACCGGGCGAAAAGCGAAGTTGGCTCACAACGCCGGCCTGCAGACCGTTTTTCCTGGACTCGTCAAAAATTGTGCGGCACTCCTCTCTTATAAGCGCCATAGGCTTTTCAACGAGCACATGTTTGCCATGGCGCAGCGCGTCAATGGCAAGCGCTCCATGCGTGCCGGACGGCGTACAGATGCACACCGCATCGACAGACCGGTCGTTCCACAGCTCGTCCAGAGACCGGTAGGCTCTGACGGCCTGTTCGGCCGCGACGCGCTCGGCCGCTTCCGTTCTCGGATCGTATACGCCGGCAAGCTCCGCTGTTTTTATCTGCCGGATCGCGTCAATGTGAAACCGCGATATCATACCGCACCCGATGATTGCCAGACGTACAATAGGCTTCATCCCGTTCAATCCTCCCAAACATTTCCTTCGCAGCGGTAATATGCTTCATCCAAAATGAATCTGCCCCGCTGCATGTGCGCAAATGGCTTTTCTGTGAGTCCGCTCTGTGCTTGCATTTGCACCCAGTTCAGATAGTTCTGGCTGCCATTGCTTTCAAAAACGCCGATATTCATTCCCATAATCATTGGAAGATGCGATGCGAACAGCTTGTTCATCTCCACCATTTTGGGGTTCACGGTCAAATCGGCGCAGAAGCACTGCACGCCGCGCCTGCGCGCCTGCTCCAGCACCGCGAGTGAAACGGACAGCGTCTTCGCAATGGGCTTCAGCGCGATTGCGCTGTAGCCATATTCCTCGATTAGACGCACCGCATCTACTTCGCTGTGCGCGCTCTCGTCTCCCGCTACGGGCACGGGAATCCGATCAACGCACTGCAGCGCATTCTCCGGGAATGGTTCTTCCAGCAGCACGATCCGCTCCAACGCGCCGATCCTGTCCGCAGCATCCAGAAAGCGCAGCAGCCGGTCAGGCGTATCGTAGCGCCCGTTTGCGTCCAGATAGTACGCAGGGTGGCCGCAGGCAGTATCCTCCGTCGCATAGCGCGACAGGATTGCATGGATCTGTGCAAGGCGTGCGATATCCCACTGCAACATTTCATCCGCGTCGTTTCTCCCATCCGGATCGCAGCCGATCTTGATTTTAAACAGCGAACGGCCTTCATCGGCCAGCGCCTCGATCTCTTTCTTGCCTGTCGCATAGGATATAAGCGGGATATTGCCAAGTTCCCGCTGGCGCGGGACGAGAAAATCCGTGATCGGGTGTACCAGTTCGCGGAACGCACAGCCCTGCTTACGGTGCCAGAGCTTCCACAGCGCCCAGTCTACCGGCGTGAGCGCGTTTAGCACGAACGTTGCCCGCAGCTCTGTGTGGCCTGTAATGCGCTTTGCGTAGGCAAGTGTATCGTCAAAGATTCCCCGGAGCATATGCTCCGGCTGGACAAGCGTTTCGCCCTCCAGTCTCCTGAGCGCGTATTGCGTGGTTTCAAACATCAGCGCATTGCTGCGTTCGGGTCCGAACGCATGGAAGACCGCGCTGTCAGACCAGAGTACGCTCTGCACGCCATATCCGCTTGTGCAAAGCGTGCCGTCTGCCTCCACTGCCGCGGTGATCTGCCACAGCTCGTCCAGATGTCCACCCTTGAAGCCCAGCGGGTGAATCGGCTCCCTGCTGTACTGCAGGGTCGTTTTCGTGATCTTCATGGCTCCCTTACGCGATATGGTTGAGCATGTCCCGCGTGATCTCGCCCTGCATCCGCTCACCTGCAAGGAAATGCAGCAGCTGGCAGTAGCAGTTATACCCGATGCGCTGCAATCCGTTCGCCGCCTGTCCCGCAATATGCGGCGTCATGATGCAGTTATCCAGCTTGAGCAGCGGATTGTCTGCACAGGGCGGTTCGGGATCATATACGTCCAGGCAGGCCGTCTTGATCTTGCCGGACAGCAGCGCCTTTGCAAGCGCCTGCTCGTCGATTGCGGTGCCTCTTGCTGTATTGATCAGGATCACACCGTCCTTCATCGACGCGATGCTCGCCTCGTTTACGATATGGTATGTGCTTGGCAGCTCCGGCGCGTGAATCGAGATGATGTCGCTCTGTTCGAATACCTCTTCCATCTCAACCTTCCGCACGCCGACCGCAACCATACTCTGCGCGCTTACACCGGGATCGGACGCGATGACGTCCACCTGGAACGCCTGCAACAGCTCCGCGAGATGTCTGCCGGCATATCCAAAGCCGACAATGCCGATGGTCAGGTCGAACAGATCCTTTACACCCTGCGTCCGGAAAACGCCCGCGTGCATCTTGTCGTTTAGCTCGTAGAAATTCTTGGACGCGGAAATGATAAAGCCCAACGCCGTTTCGGAAACGCCGCAGGAAAGAACGCTGGCCGAAGAGATCACGCGGATCCCGCGGTCGAAAATATCCTCTGTGATAAAGGGCTTTACAGAGCCTGCAGCGTGCAGGATGAGCTTCAAATCAGGCGCTTCTTTCAGAATATCCGCGGTGAGCTTCGGGCAGCCCCAGCTCGTGACTGCAGCGTCCGCGCCTCTGATCACACGCTTAAGTTCCTCTTGGTCATAGCCGTCGGTTTCATTCCAGACAAGCTCCGCCTTCTGCCGAAGCAGCCCGATTGTTTTTTCGTTGAGTGTTTTTTTCTGATTGGATTTGTTGAGCAGCATTGCAATTTTCATCTTCTGATTTCCTCTTTCATCGCTGTTTTATAGCTTGTTTTTTATATCCGAACCGCGTCAGCGCGCACCTAGCATCCGCTTCAGCGCGTTGGCGCTCTGCTGCATGGCCTCTTTGCCGCCGCGGGAAAACTCCGCGCCGGACGGCGTGCGCATCTGTGCTTCGGTCAGCGTCAGCGTGGCGCGGTAATGCGGTTCCAGAGACACATAGCCGTTATAGCTGTCGTCCCGGAGGCGGCGCAGTACCGTCGGAAAATCCACGAGTCCGCTCCCCGGAGCTAGACAGACCGGCTCACCCTTTTCATATACGGCGTCTTTGATGTGGACATGGCGCAGATAGGGGCGAATCGCCTCATAGGCGTCCGGAAACGGCTTTTCTCCCAGCGGGTCGAACAGGCAGTTTCCCGGATCATATACAGCCGCGGCATGATCGCTGCCAAGCAGCCTGAGAAGCTCCGCAACCGTACGGTGGTTGGTGGTATAGACGGAAGGATCTGCCTCCAGAAGCAGCAGTTTGTCCCGCTTCTGCAGGATCGTAAGCGCCGGTTCAAATGCCGCCGCAAGTCTCTCCAGCGAAACCGTGTCTTCTCGGAAAAAGGAAAAACCACGAAGCGTCCGGCAGGCGAGGATATCCGCAATATCGCACAGCTTTTCCAGCCTTCTGAGCTGCATTTCGATCTGGCCGGGCTCAAAGCTGCATTTAAAGAACGAGCTGGCCAGATTCGAAACCTCGAGTCCTGCCGCATCCAGCTTTTTCTTCCACCCTGAGATCTCTTCCAGTGAAAAATCCTGCAGCGCCCTGTCGTCTACACTGCGCAGCTCGACACCCTGCAGTCCGTTATCCAGCGCAAAAGTGATCGCCTCGTCTAGATTCTGTGTAAATTCATCCGTAATAAAAGAAATTTTCATTATTTTACAGCTTTCTGAAATATTTCACGCTTGAAAGCGATCTGACAAATCCGTTTTTCTCATACGCGCGGCGCGCAGGCGCATGTGCTGCGTCAAGTCCCGTCCGCACAACGGCGCAGGTACAGCCGTGCATGCGCAGATAATTCAGCACATAGCGATGCAGACTGCTCCTGATCCCGCGCCCGGTATAACCCTGGTCGACCGCATTATCCATGAGTTCTCCCTCCGTGCCGCTGATCCTGCAGGCCGCGAAAGCGACCACGCATCCGTCAACCTCTGCCACAAAAAAGGGGAGCGTCTGCATTTCCTCCCGCAAGCTACAGCATTTGTGCCGGATCGCCTCCGGATAAAACGTATCGAACAGCTCCGGGCCGAGCTGCGCTCTGTAACCATCATAAATGGCCTTCCATGCCCGTGCCCCGATCTCGGCGACGCGGCTGCAGTCGTCTTCCCTGGCTGGCCGGATTGAAATCGGTGTCTGTTTCGCTGTCATTCCTGCCGTCTCCAGTCTTTTGAAAAATCCGCGCCGCAGGTTTCCAGCCATCTTCTGGCCATCAGTGTCGCACCTATCTGATTCGGATGGACCCTGTCCCAAGAGAGATATGCACTGTGATGATACGTGGCATAGCTGTCAAACAGCTCCTGAAAATCTACGAGCACACAGTCCTCATCCTTTGTAATCCGGCGGCAGAGCTGTGCATATGTATCCATCCGGCTGCGCATCGGATCTGTCCGGTTCGGCTCCATATAATACGGTGTGCAGACAATCACGCCCCTGCATTGCGCCTTGGCACGTCGGATCATATCGGTTAGATTATCCGCATAGGCCTCCGGGCCGACCTGGTGATCCAGCATGGCGGGACTGTCAAACTGCCGCCAGACGTCGTTGATGCCGATACATATGGAAACATAATCCGGCAAGAGTGCCAAAACGTCCTGCTCATAGCGTGCGCGCAGATCGCGGCTGGTATTGCCGCTGATCCCGGCATTTGTGACCCGGACGCATATTTCCGGATACCACGCGGCAAGCAGATTGTCGATCATTCTGACATAACCGAAGCCCGCTCTGTCGTTGAGTCCTTCGCCGATCGGATAGGCCCTTTGCATATCCGTTATGGAGTCTCCTGCAAAGACGACCCGGTTCAAATTCTCAAGGATCATGCGTTTCCTCCCTCATTTTGACCAGCTCAGATTGGTTCTGGAGCCGTCATAGTATTCCATCCAGTTGAACCGGCGTTCCTCACGGCCGTTCGTGAAGGTCTCCGGAATCGCGCAGCGCTCATAATGACGGATTCCATAATGCGCCGACCCACTGTCGGCCAGACGGAATATTGCGTTGATGCGTTTCATCTGTTCGCCGGTGAGCGAACCGGGCGTGATGGAGGCGAAGGTGGTGACTCCAGTGAGCGCGCACAGCTCCATGAACCGCAGGTTCATCTCTGCGTCCACCTGATCGGTAAACGCCGCGCAGTCCGGGTCTACCCGGAAAAATGTGTCATTCATCGGCAGGCGCATAAAGGAATGCACACCGTTGCGTATCGTCCACTCCAGACTGCGCCCGCTGGTATCTGTTCCGACGCGCACGATCGAGTGGATCCCGGCGGCCAGATGCCCGACCACGCTGCAGCCAATCATATCTGCGTCCCCCGCGCCCTTCTGAAGCGCCTTGTACAGGTTTTTCAGAATCGTTGCAGTCGTCTTTGTGTTGTCATAGAAGCACTTGCCGTCGGATACCAGAACTGTGGTATGCGCCGTCGCCTGAAATGGGTCTTCACCGAGCGCATCGTTGCCTGAAAAATCGTGCTTGATGATCTCGTAGCCCCAACTTCGCAGCCGTGCCGCGTCGCGCTGCACGCGCTCGAGCGTATATGGATGCGACGGATCCATCACCATCCCGTTTGCGTAGGTGCGCAGCTTTGCTTCCTCCGGCAGCGTCCCGAGCGTCAGAAGCGGCCGGAACCAGATCCCAGGCCGGACGTGCTTCTGCGCGATACTCTGCGCGAGCGATTGCATATCGCGGAATTTCTCATTGCAGCGGTCAAACGGCCCCCCGATGTAATAGTGCGGCTGTGTGGTGCGGTTGATCTGCCAGCCGTCGTCGATCACGAGCGACGGCCGGTTTTTTACCCCGTCCGTCATCTGTGCCAGATAGTCCGCCTCCCGCAGGACGCCTTCGTCGCAGATGCTGCCGTACGCCCAATACCAGTTGTTTACCCCGAATACCGGCGTTTTGGGCAGGACCGGTTTTTCGCATAGCATGTGCATGAAGCGCTTCGCCGTGTCATAGACGCTCTCCTCTGCCGTTGAAACGGTTTCGGTAACGACGCAGGCTGTAAAGGGCACTTTGACGTCCGTACCTGCCGCGCCGCTCATCAGATTCAGGAAAAGCGTCACGCCATGGCAGTCGAGCTGGAAGAACGCGAAGCAGTCGCAGCCGGTCTTTACACCGTAGCACAGGGTCGTTTCCCCTGCCCTTGCAATGCAGAACCACGGCAGCGGTCGGAACGGCATCACACTGCGCCATTCGACCGGCGCATGCGTCGCGCTGATCCGACCCCATTCGTCGCCGAGGACGCTCTCTACGCGCGCAAGGTCACCGTGCCAGCGTAGCTTCAGATACTTGACGGGTGATTTTCCCGGATAGATCACGACATTCCAGCCATTTTCCCCCGGCACGTATTGCCATTCGACCGGGCAGCCGCAGTCCACCGCAGGCTCTTCAAAACGAAAATCCGTCTGCTCGGTCGCTCCCAGCACACGATCAGGGCAGCGCAGGATCGTGGGAAATTCATTATTTTCCAATGTTGCGGCCATGTTGTTTCCTCCGCGCTCTCAACCCTTCCAGTTTGTTCCTTCAAAGATATCTTCCCAGGGCAGCGTATCCGCAGGCTCCTCCATGATCCCCTTGAATGACGACGGATGCCGGCATTTTTTCAGGTATTCCCGGATAAGCTCCCGCTGACCGGGCTGGTTCATCGTGTTGGTATACAGCTTCTTCCCCAGATCGACCTCGACCACCGCGTGCGAGGGGTATCCTTCCAAACGGCAGAGCACGTCGCCCGTAGGTGAAACAAGGCCGGTGTAAGCGACATTCGTCACATTGTCGATCTGGCAGGAAGCCACATACACTGAGCTGTCGACGGCGCGCGCACGCATTTTCAGCTCCCACTGGGGATTCAACGTGTCGCCGTAGAGCGGGTAAAGGATCAGCTCCGCGCCTCTGTTGCCCATGATCCGCGCGATTTCCGGACAATAGTTGTCAAAGCAGATCATGATGCCGATCCGGCCAAAGTCCAGATTAAAAACCGGGCAATCGTCGCCGTTGACAATACCTCCGGTCAATTCGCCGTAGGTGAGATTGACCTTGTGATATCTGCCGATTTCTCTTCCCTCGCGGTCTAGGATATACGCACTGTTGTATACGCGGCCATCGTATCTGGGCTCATAGTCCCAGGGCACGATATAGGCATGATATTCCCGTGCAAGCGCAGCGCAGCGCGCCTTCCAGCCGTTATAGAGTCTGACCAGCCTGTCATGGTCGCTTTTTACGCTTCTGTCCGGTACATGCTGATACGCCTCCGGAAAAAAGACCAGCTCCGCGCCCTCTTCATAGCAAGCCCTTGCCATGTTTTCAAGAATATCCAGCCGCTGTTCATACCGGTCCTCTGGAATCTGGTTGACTTGAATCAGTCCGATCTTTACTTTTCTTCCCATCTCAAAGTGTTCCTTCCCCAAGCTCGATCACGCTGCGCGTATCCCGATAGCATATCGTGACCGTATTCTCATTGATCGCGATCTGCGGCGCAGGCTCTTCCTGTCTGCCGTCTGTGCTGTAATAGACTGCGGCGGCAAAGATGTACGTTCCGCGTTCCAGAATCCCGCTTTGGTAGCAGGGATAGATCGCGCGCGGCTTCAGCAGGTGCATGCCGGGATGCGATGCCTCGCTACATAACGTACACGGAACGCTTGCCGTGACGGCGATGCTACTGTATTGCCCACGGCACCGCACCACGCCCGCTTCTGCAGAGAAATCGTCGTCCAGCACGCCGACGGAGAAGCCGCCCTCGCATACGAGATAGGGCTGTGAAAGCGTGACCTTGTGTACGCGCACATGATAGCCGTCATCCAGCGGCAGCAGGTGTGTGGTGATCACAGTATCCGGATCGTTGGAAAAGGGTGTGTGCCAGGACACCATGTGCTCCGGCCGCGTGTAGACCGTATGGATCTGCTGCCTGTGCGAGGCCATGCGTCCGTCCGGTGTATACAGGCTGATCATATTCTCGCTGGATACCTGATCGCGCGAACCGATGCTGTAGCCGGAGCGGGAGTTATAAGCAAACTTGCCGTAGTAGGCTGCCATGTCATTGAAGCGCTTGGTAAAGAACGGCTCCTGATAGTAATGCACGGAGTTATTGAACAGCGTCACACCATTCTTTTCCGCGTTTCCGCACAGGACAATGCCGATATCTTTCTGCGGGCAGGCGATCAGATACTTCCGCTGTTCAATGGGCATCGGCGTTTCCTGCGCGGTCCAGAGCGGACTATCTTCGCCGCACAGCAGCCCCATAAAGCCCTCGGTATAGCAGCAGTTGGAACCCTCGGAAGTATAATTCTCCACAAAGCAGAACGCATCATATAGATATCCGTCCGGCAGAACGCCGTCCGCCGGCATGATGGAGTTGTCAAAGAAGTAGCTGATATTGCGCAGGATCAGCCGCCTTGCAAGGCCGTAATCAATCTTGCAGCCCACAGCCGCAGCAAGTCCGTACGCCGACACGGCAGCAAAGCGGTAGCATATGGAGCGTCCATACGCTGCCATTGCGCCGTCAACGTCAAAGTAGTGTGCGAAGAAGCGGAGGAATTCCTCGCTCCGTTCGCGGTAGCGCCGGCAGCGCTCGAGATAGTCGGGCCGACTCCGGTCGCCGATCAAGATATACAGCAGCGTATAGCAGTGGTGTGCCCACGCTTCGTAATAGTCAAAGCGTCCGAATTCGCCGTCACTGTACCAGCCGTGATCAATGTACAGACTATCGAGCACCTCGAAGCCCGTCTGCATCTCAGCGTCCGCCTCACTCAGATCATAGCCGAGGTGCTTCAGGATCTCGATGCAGATGATCGGATACCAGTAATGATTGTTGGGCCAAGAATGCTTGACCGCGTATACGGCCCATTTCACGACCCATGCGGCGATCTGATCCTGCTGCTGCCTGCTCATGCTGTCCCAGAGCTTTTCTCTTGCGAAGAAGACACATGTCAGATAGCCTGCAATCTCTGTGATCGACTGATTCGCGAAGAATTCTCTGTCGTAGTTGGAAACATTTCTGTCAAACCGGTTGGGTGATGACGAATCGGTTCCCTCAAGCATCAGGTGCTGGTAGAAATCCGAAACAGCCATTTTTTTGCCGTCCACTGTGATGTTCAGCTCGCGCTCGTTCAAAATAGGCGCAAGTCCCCACATTGGCCTGAACAGTTCCTCCAGCCGGGTACATTCCACGCCTACACGATCCACCAGCGTGTATACCGCATTGTCAAAGTATCGCTGGGCCGCCCTGCTCAAAAGCGCTTCGTACATGCTCTGTGCACAGTCCATCAGTTCTTTTCTGTTTTTCAGCATACATCCTCCGTCGCTGTGCCCGTCCCCCGGAACTCCGGCGGATAGCAGATCAGCATTCTGCTTTCCGCGCACCTCACGCCGACGCCGGCCGGTACAAAAAACGTATCTCCCCTGCAAAGCACATATTCCCTGCCTGCGCTCCACAGTCTGCCGCCGCAGAGCGAGATCAGCGTAACAAAGCAGCGCTCCTGTACGGTAAAGCTGCCGCACAGTTCGCTCAGTGCAAAGCAGGGTGTGTCAGCATAGGTAATATGATCCAGGCGCTCCCATCCATCGCCTGTCGAGGCGCGCGGCCGCAGAATATAGTTCCGTTCCAGCTCCGCCCTGGTCATCGGCGTATAGGAAAAGCAATCGAGCATCGCCTGCTCTCCGGCGCCATAATGGATCTGTGCCGGCGTATACGGTACGCCGGAAAGCGGGGTCGTCTCGCAGCGCATCGTATAGTCCGACGGCTGTTGGATTTCCAGAAGCATGCATCCGCCGCCGATGGCGTGCGGCGTTCCGCCAGCGACCAGAATCGTATCGCCCGGCTTGACCGGGATCTCATGTAGGGCGTTCAGCATGGCGTTTACGTTCTGCGTCCGGTAATATTCTGTCCACAGCTCGCGTGTAAGGCCGGGCTTGAAGCCAAGATAGACCTTCGGCTCCTCGTCGTTGATCCTGCGTGTGCTGAGAACGTGCCAACTTTCCGTCTTGCCGTAGTCGGAGCCGAATAGTTTCTTCGCATACGCATCAGTCGGATGGACCTGAATCCCCAGACGCTCGCCGCTGTCAAGCAGCTTGATCAGCACGCCTGGCTCCGTTCTTCCCTGTCCGAACATGCCGCCCCCCACCGCATCTGTGATCAGTCTGCCGTCCTCCAGCCGCGTGATGCCCTCACCCGGAATATAATCCCGGTTTTTTGCCTCGACAAAGGACGATATCCAGTCCTCCGGGAAAAAGCCATCCGTTCCACGCTGCCTGCCGAGAAACACATCCAGAAGCGCGCCGCCACGATAGGTGCGCCGTACTCTTGTTTCACATTCCTTGATGATACCGTTCATTTAGCTCTCCAAAGAAAGAATTTTTACATCATGGGGGTCCAGCGCGATATGGCGGGTGTGCGTACCCCAGCGGAAGTCCGCCTGCGCAGGGCCGTCCGCATAGTTGAACGCGATCAGATACTCTTTTCCGTCCGCGCGCACAAGCTTTGTCCTGATACAGCTGCTCTGACAGGCAGATTTGATTCCATTCTCACCCAGAAGTTCTGTGAAGACCTCCGCGAACATACGCTCACCCGTCTGTTCATATCCGTAGCAGAAATAGCTGTTCAAGCTGATCAGCCTACCTCTGCCCGTCCGCTTTTCCGTAATGGCGCTCGTCCCGTCAGAAAACCGCGCCAGGCTGACGCCGTCTGTCAGCTCCATCAGGTCTCTGCCGTAGAATCCGCGCACAGGCCTTTCGTTCAGGGTAAAAGGCAGCCCTTCATAATCGGAGTCCAGCAGCTTCTGGCCGCACAGATCTGCGGCAAAGCCGCCGGGCAGCGCATGGAGCAGCCGGCCCTCTTCGCTGACCAGCGCGAATCTGCCATCTGCAAGACACAAGCCGCCGTTTTCGATATAATCGCGCAGCGTCTGCGCCTGCTCCTGCGTCAGGACGATTTGGTTCGTGAGGATCACCGCCTTGTAACGGCAAATCTCGTCAAAGCGGATCATGTCGCAGGGGATCCCCTCTTCAAAAAGTGCCTTATACGCGCCGTAGACCGAGCGCAGATACAGCTTCTGGTCTACATGGTACGTCTCTGTATACAGATACTGAAAATCCTCGCACAGCGGATCATAGACGACGCCTACACTTCCCCGGACAGGTGTGACAGGGCCGAGCGCTGCAAATTCCCGCCCAATCTGTCTGGCAGCTTCGAACCGGACAGTTTCTTCGCCCTTATAATCCACAAGCCCGCGGCCAAGCGTCTGGAGGCCTCTGGCAAACGGACGCCACATCCAGTAGATCAGCGCCTTTGCTCCGGCCGCATAAGCCTCATAACACCACTGCCGCAGCTCCCACGGTCGCACGGCGGTAGTGGGATTGAACATCGCCTGAATATGCGTCTGCATTTCGGAGATGAAGAAGCCCTCGCCTCTTGCTGCATCTGCAAAACCAGAAAAAATCTGATGCCGCTCCGCAGGCTCGAACACGCCGTCGACACCCTTCGGATAGAAGGACATCCCGATTTCATCCACATGGTTTTTCAGGTCATAATCGTCCTGCGGCCGCGCGTAGTCGCCCCGCAGGGACACCTGAGAATGTATATTATCAGCGATGAGCATATGTGTGCTGTCTGCCTTGCGGATTGCGCGGCACCAATCGTCTAATATGATGCCGACCGCCGCCTTGCGGAAAGCAAAGTAATCGGCCTTCGGCATGATGCTCATCCACTTATGATGTTCATATTTGACTTGGGAGAACGCCGTATAGGTTCGCTCCCATACCTCATTTAGCTTTTCAATCGTTCCGTATTTTTCCCGCAGCCATGCGCGGAATGTGCCAAGCGTCCATGCGTCAAACGAACGGTACATCGTTTCGTTGAAAACATCGTAGCCGAGCAGCGCGGGAAATTCCCGGTAGGCTTCTGCTGCTCCTGCAAACATAGTACAGATTTTTTCCCTGACCTCCGGGTGGAAATAGTTCAGGAAGCCAAAACTGTCCTGCCCCCACTCTCGGTGGCCATTCTCGTCACGGGCGTAGTACTCGTCCTTCATTTCCCAGTCCGGGATGTATTCAAACACGCTGAGCTGGCCCGCCAGCTCCATGATCACGTCAAGACCACATTCTCCGGCGATACGGAGGATCTCTCTGCCTGTCGCAAAGGGATAATGCTCATTCATCGGCTCCCAGAAAAAGACGGGCGGCCAGATAACGACGGTATTGAGCGCGCATTGCTTCATCTGCAGAAAATCCCTGCGGATGGCTTCGGGTGTGTCCTCTCTGGTGACTTTATAAACGCTCCCGTATCGATAATCGCTCATGCTTGTTTCTCCTTTTCCTGTGAAAGCGGGAAAGCGTATGCTTTCCCGCTTTCATGAAAGAAATATTATCCGGCAAAATATGCGTCGATCTGCTTCTGGAGCTCTCTGATCATCGTGGCATCACCAGCCGCCTCAAACCGGGCTACCGTATCGGGCAGATCAGCCGTCGTCATGAAGCCCAGTGTATACAGATGGTACACCTCGGTCAGGACCGCCTTGACAGCCGCCATTTCACTCTCCATGTTCGTATAATCGGGGCTGAAGCTCGCCAGCTCCGCCAGAACGCCGGCATTGTTGAAGTCTCTGTACTTCTGCTTCAGATCAGGGCTGTCTTCGGAGGTGATGGAAGCAATCTCAAAGTTGCAGGACTTCCATCTGCCCATCGACCAGCCGGAATCGGGGATCTTCGTGACGACGTCTTCGGAATCTCTTGTGTAGTTGACGCCCTCAACGCCATAGACCATCATGTCGGCATAAGTCTTGTCGGTCTCGATCAGGTTGATCCACTTCATGGCCGCCTCGGCCTTGGGTGAGTAGGAGGTAATGCACCAGGTGGAACCCAGTGCGCCGCTCGCGGAGATGGTGGGTTCGCCGATGTCTAAGCTGTAGACCGGCTGGCCCATGGAAACGGACTGCTGTGCAGCGTTGTCAGGAATACCGTTCTGCGGGTAGATGCCCCATGTGTCAAGCGGCCACTGATCTCGCGGATTCCAGTCCATCGGGATGTTGTCCTCCGTCCAGAAGCCAAGCTCGTTCCAGCGGGTCATCGTCTCGAACCAGTCGGTGAAGTCGGGGTTCGCAAACAGATTGCTGACCTTGTGGGTCTGCTTGTTCATGACATAGGGCATAAATCTGTCCGTGCCGATCAACTCATACTCGGTATCCGACATCAGCAACGCGCCGAGGAACATATCAACCTCGTTCGTGAGCGCAGGATACTTCACGCCCTCGTCCTTGCATGCCTGTAGATACGGCTCAAGCGCAGGCAGATCGCGGTAGCTGCCGAGCTCGATGGTATTGAAGTCGATGCCGTATTTTTCCTTGATCGTGTCCGCCAGCGCGACCGGAGTAACGATCGTGGATATGAACGGGGTTTCCTTGTAATTGGTAACGCAGTAGTTTCTGCCGTCGACAGAGGCTGCTTCCCAGATCGTTTCCGGCATGGTGTTATACAGATCCTTGTACGTGTCGGAATGGATATAATCGGTAATATCCATCAGACCGCCCTTGGCGACCAGCTCGGCAAAGCCGGTATAAGACGCGCAGAAGCAGACATCCAGATCGTCCTTGGCCGCAATCATGCGGGACAGGGCCTCCGGATACTCGGCCGCTGCGAGCGCCTTGAAGGTGATGGTAACGCCGATTTTCTCCGCCGAATATGCGTTCAGAGCAGCGATGACATCAGCTTCGCCCGTCTGATTTTCGCCGCCACGCTGGAGCACGACGATGTTGGTGACTTCACCGGCAGTGGATTCGCTTGCGTTCGTTTCGTTCGTGGTGTTTTCTGTGGATGCTTCTGCAGCAGGGCTGGTCTGTTCGCCCTTCGTGCTGCAGCCGGTCAGGCACGCCATGAGCATGACAAGCGCCAGGACCAATGCGAGAGTTCTCTTCATTGTAACTTTCCTCCATTTTTTATTCTAAACCAGCAGGTCCGCCGACCCACCTGTTTGCAAGGATGAACAGCCATATCCTTTCAGTGGCGTATCACTCAGCCCTTGACCGCGCCTACGGTAAGGCCCTTGACGAAATACTTCTGGAAGAAGGGATAGGCGATCAGAATCGGACCGAGAACCATGAACAACATGGCCATACGGCAGCTCTCCTGCGGCAGATTGCGCAGCAACTCTGCGAATTCCTGCGGCGTAAACTCCGAGGAATTGTGCAGCGCGTATTCGATGCTCTTTTCAATGCGGATCAGAAGCAGTTGGAGCGGTGCAAGATTATCGTCAGTAATGAACAGATACGCGTTCTGCCACTCGTTCCAGATCGCAACGGCGCGCATGAAGCCGACCGCCGCAAGGGAGGGCTTCATCATGGGGAAGATCACCTGCCAGAAGCAGCGGAACTCACCCGCTCCATCGATCAGCGCAGCCTCGGCCAGCGAATCCGGAATGTTGCTCTGGATGTAGCTCCGGATGATAATGACATTCATGGCGCTGACGCAGGTCGGCAGGATCAGGACCCAGATCGTGTCCTTCATTTTATAAACGCTTGAAAAGATAATGTACTTAGAAACTTGACCGCCGTCAAAGAGCATGGTGATGATCAGCAGCACAGTAAAAAATCTGCGGAGCATGAATTCCTTTTTCGAGAGCACATAGGCATACATGCTCATAACGATCAGGCTCAGCGCCGTCCCCACGACTGTGATGAAAATCGTCACTTCATAGCTTCTGAGAAGCTGCGAGCCGAAGTTGAAAACGTAATCCCAGCCCTTTGTGGAAAAGGCCGTTGGGAAAAAGCTGAAGCCCTTCTGCGTGAGACTAGCGTCATCGCTGATGGAAGCAATGAACACCAGGAGGACGGGCAGCAGGCACACGAGCGCATACAGGCCCATGACCGCCGTTAGGGCTTTCTGTCCGTTGCTTGTCTTTTGTCTTTTCACTTCCAGCCCTCCTCAGAACAGCGCGTCGTCTGGAGACGCCTTGCGGACAAACCAGTTTGTTGCCATGACCATGATGAAGCCCACAACAGACTGATAGAACGTCGCGGCAGAGGTCATGCCGTAGTCTGTGTTCTTCATCAGCGCGTTGAGCACAAAGGAGTCGAGCACCTGCGTCGTATTATACAGCATGGCGTTGTTCTGCGTGACCTGATAGAACAGGCCGGTTTCCGAGTGCATGATGTTTCCGAGACCCAGCAGCGTCATTACGATGACAGTCGGCATCAACATTGGGATTGTGATGCGCCAGAGCTTCTGCCACGCGGTCGCGCCATCAATGTCGGCTGCCTCGTAGATCTGCTGGTCAAAGCCAGCCAGCGCGGATAGGTAAAGAACAGAACCATAACCGATGCCCTTCCAGAGCTTCACAATCAGCAGGATCACAGGCCGGTACTCACTATTCTGATAGAAACGGATACTCTGCAGCCCCAGCATAAGGCGGAAGCGGTTGATGATGCCGATGTCGCTCTGCAAAAACGCCTTCACGATAAAGGTAATCGCGATGTAGGAAATAAATGTCGGCAGAATCATGCAGGTCTGGAAATACTTCGCAGTCCGCTTATGGATCATTTCGTTGATGCCAATCGCGATTGCCACATTGCCGATCGTACCGAAAAAGGTAAACAGGAGATAATATCCGATTGTATTGCGCGTCAGTCGCCACGCCGTATCTCCGACCATGAACAGATACCGGAAATTCTCCAGTCCGTTCCACGGGCTTTTGAAGATCCCGTCGGCATAGTTGAATTTTTTGAATGCGACGACAAGACCGGCCATGGGCACATAATTGAACGCAATCAGCAGCAATACTGCCGGAAACGCCATAAGAAAAAGCGTCTTATGCTTCCATGTGTTTTTGATCAGTTTCAATGGATCTTCTCCCTTTCCCGCATGTTTGTTTCGCATGAATTCTGTTTTCTATGATATTGCTATTATAAATGCCTTCCGGCAGAATGAATTTGTATTTTTGTGCAATCTATATTGTAAATCCGCGCATTGTTTGTTATAATATTTTTATTCTTTATCCATTGCAGACATCCTTTATTCCCGGCTTGGCCACATGTTTCCGTCGCTTTTTCCTCTATTTTCTCATTTTTTCCCTGTAGTTTTGCCGTTATACACAAATCTCCGCCTGTGCTTATGTGCAACTTCCCACATCCGATTTACAAAGTCTTATAAAATAGGAGGCTACCTATGTCCCGGTTGTTTGAACATCTTGACAGCCAGATTTTCTGCCACCACTCCTGCGACCAGAATCCGGAATCCATTCGTTTTTACCTGCACGCGCACGATAAGCTGGAGCTGTTTTATTTCATTTCCGGCAATGTGGACTACATTGTAGAGGGCGCTGTGTACCAGCTCACCCCCGGTGATATCGTTATCACACACAGCGCGGAGGTTCACCAGCCGATCATCCATCCCGGTGCGCCATATGAACGCATCTCCATCCAGTTTGACGATGCGCTGATCCGCGATATCGATTCTTCCGGGCTGCTGCTCAAGCCTTTCTGGGACAGGTCGCTCGGCTGCAGCAATCTGTATTCGTTTCAGGGGCGAAGCGCGTCCGGTCTTCTCCCCTGCTTTGAGGATTTCGATCTGCCCAGCTCGCCGGAGGAAAAGCGGCTGAATATCATCGCCGTACTTCTGCGCTGCATGCTCTGGATTTCCCACCAGTTCGAAACGATCTCGCAGGCAGAAAAATATCCACTTGCTGACGGCGTGGCAAGCGAGCTGATCAACTATATCAATCAGGAGCTGTTCTCAAAGATCTCCCTTGCGACCATCGGACAGCGGTTTTTCCTCAGCAAATCTCAAATCAACCGGATTTTCCGCAAGGCGACGGGCTCGTCCGTGTGGGAGTACATTCTCATCAAGCGTCTGTTCGCCGCGCGGGAACGGATTCTCGCCGGGGAGTCCGTCTACGCTGCCGCAGCAAACTGCGGCTTTCAGGATTATTCCGCGTTTTATCGTGCATATGTCGCCCGCTTTCAGGTCTCGCCATCGAAGACCATACAGCAAAACGCCCCTATCGCCGACACAAGCGACGTCGACGTGTCCTGACCGGACAGCTTCGCATAAAGCAAGCGATTTAATGAATCATAACCACCGGCCGTGCCTAATCTCTGATATGCTCCTTTTATGAGAAACAGTGAAAAAACAAACTGTCAAATGCAGCGGTGACTTAGGGTGTATCTGAAAAGTCAAAAATAGCGAAGCGTACAAGAAAAAGACACAAATAAGTGGTAAGACAAGGGCAGAAAGAAGTGACAAGCATGAAAGCCCGTCGTTATGAACTTACCGATAAGGAATGGGAACTGATCCGGCCGCTTATCCCGATCTCGCATACCGGTCGTCCGCAGAAGGATATTCGCGCGCATCTCAATGGCATCCTGTAGCTTGCGCGCAGCGGTGCACGCTGGAGTGATCTTCCGGCGAGATTCGGTCCGCATCAGACTGTGTACAGCTGCTTCTGCCGTTGGCGGGACGATGGAACCCTGAAAAAGATCTTCGAGCTCTGCGCGGCCCCAGGCACTGGCGCGGAGCTGAGCATGGATTCAACGTCGATCAAAGCATCCGTGCAGGCAGGTCGTGGAATAAGAAAGCGAGCAAAAGTCAGACATCAAGCAGCATCGGCAAAACACGCGGAGGTCTGAACACGAAAATCCATGCCATCGTCGGAAAAGACCTGCGGCCTGTGACTTTTTTGCTGTCTGCCGGAAATGTTGACGATTGCACGGAGGCAGTTCCTCTGCTAAAGCTGCTTCCAGCCCTGAAGGACTGTGATATTCTTGCCGGTAAAGCCTATGGCACAAAAGAGATCCGAACCTATCTGCATGACCAGTCCGCCCGCTATACGATCCCGCCGAAAATGAACACAAAGCAGCCGTGGCCGTTTGATAGCGATAATAGAAACGCTCCTTGACTGTTCGGGTTACAATGTACTGCCAGAGCCGCTTGAACTGTGTGTAAGACAGCGGATCGCCCTCCCGGTTCGGCACTACATATTCTGACTGTGAATTAGCTTTTGTCTCTTTCAGACAGTCCGCCAGGCAAACCGGCAACGGAATATTTCGATGCGCGGCTTTCGTTTTCAGCTCATCCAGAATCACCGGTCTGTTATTTTCCGTGTGTCATGCCCTGCGTACCGTTAAATAAGGGCAATCCACATCCAGATACCACGCCGTAGATCGACGTGAAGACCATCATCACGATCGACGGCAGCACGAAGCGCAGCAGCTTTTGATACGTAAAATGGTCAGAAAGTTGAATTTGCGTCTTTTCATCTCTATCTTTGGCCGCGTTCCGCGGCATTCCCTCCTTTTTCAGATACGCCCTACCCCTTAAATTGCGCCGTTCTCGCGGAACCCTTCCTCCAGCAGCCGGCAGAACAAATGCAGCCCCCGGACAAACGCCGCACATTCCTCCTCCGGCATTGCACCCAGCGCCGCGGTCTCCGCCTCGGGCACGCGATCGATCCACGTTCTGGCGAACTGTTCACCCTTTTCGGTCAGCGCCACATGCTTGCTCCGCAGATCCGCGCTGCTCGTCCGCGCGAGATAACCCTCGGCCTCCAGTTTTTTCAGCGCGGAGCGGACCGTCTGCTTCGGCTCGATCAAAAACTCGCAGATCTCCGCCTGCGTGAACTGCCGTTCCTCTGCCCGCAGCGTGTATAGGATCCAGAACGCGCACTCCGAAATGCCGCACTGCTTCGCCGCGCACCGATAGAGGTCGTCGAGCCGCTTCGTCTCCTTGTTGTATTCCAGCAGCATCCGCTTTGCATCCCGTTCCATACGCGCCCTCCGATTGTCCGATTTCAGACCAACGAGAGGCATTATAGTCCGATTTCAGACGATTGTCAAACCACTTTTCGCAAAACGAAGCCCCTCTCCCAAGAGGGGCTTGATCTTCCGCCGCACTTCGCTCGTGTCTGTAGGGGCGGACGCCTCTGTCCGCCCGTTTGACAGTTTTGCACCGCACCCTGTAGGGGCCGATGCCGAGCGCAGCTGTTCGCGACGAAGGAGCGTTACAGATGCGGCCTGCCCCTCGCGGGTACTCATCGGCCCGTCCCCGCCGCAGCGGATAGCCTCCCTTGTGTAAAGGGAGGTGGCACGGCGAAGCCGTGACGGAGGGATTGTTATTTTTCGATTTGCCACCGCGCTGAAATAGAATTCGTAGGGGCGACCATTGGTCGCCCGCTTTTGAAAAAACTAAATCTCTTTTCTCAACACCCGATAAACGAATTCCATATCCAATCCCGCGCGCACCGCGTCCGCCAGCAGATTATACTGCCGCTCCCGATATGCCGCCCGGTCGAAGGTCCCGAGCGCCGAAAACGCCACGCCGCGCCGCGCGCAGATCGCCTTCAGGATCTCATCCGCGATGCCCGGCGCGTCAAATATCCCATGCACATAGCTGCCGTAGACGTTCCCGTTCCCGGCCAGCGCGGGCATCTGTGCCTCGCTGCGGCCCATGTGGATCTCATACCCTTCATAGCGCAGTTCGTTCAGCCCCGCGAGCATCCCTTCCACACCGGAAAACATCCCCGCCGTCTGCCGCTGCACCTTCTCCCCGTGGAACACGGTCTCCATCTCGAGCAGTCCCATGCCCCGCAGTTCCGTCAGCCCCGCGGCCTCGACACCCTCCGGGTCCGAAACGGACCGGCCCAGCATCTGGTATCCGCCGCACACGCCGAATACCAGCGTCCCACCTGCCGCCTCCTTCAGGATCGCGGCTTCCAGTCCCCGCTCACGCAGCCAGCGGAGATCGGCGATCGTGCTCTTCGTCCCCGGCAGGAGGATCATATCCGGCGTGCCGAGCGCGCCCACATGGTCGACATACCGCAGCGACACATTTTCATATCGCTCAAACGGCGAAAAATCGGTGAAATTCGAGATCTTCGGTAGCCGGATGACCGCGATGTCGACCAGCTTCCGCGCCGTGTCGCGCGAAAACCGCTCCGTCAGGCTGTCCTCATCGTCGATGTCCACCGTCGTGTACGGCACCACACCCGCCACCGGCATGCCGCAGAGCGCCTCGAGCTGCCGCAGTCCCGGCTCCAGAATGGCCCGGTCACCGCGGAACTTGTTCACGATTGTCCCCTTGACGCGCGTACGCTCGTCCGGCTCCAGCAGCGCGATCGTCCCGTAGAGCTGCGCGAACACGCCGCCCCGGTCGATGTCCCCGATCAGCAGCACCGGCGCATCGACCAGCTTGGCCAGCCCCATGTTCACAAAATCGTCCTGTTTCAGGTTGATCTCTGCCGGGCTGCCCGCGCCCTCGATGACCACCACGTCCACGCTGCTCTCCAGCGCGTCGTATGTCTGCCGGACCATCTGCCGCAGGCGGGGCTTGAACGCCTCGTACTCCATGGCGGACATGACGCCCACGCTCTTTCCGTTGACGATTACCTGACTGCGCCGGTCGGAGGTGGGCTTGAGC